>Ga0213860_10000005_pt1 | contig 73613 bp, 95 predicted proteins | sample PICome_3_FD_160118 | JGI IMG/M metagenome (GOLD analysis project Ga0213860, IMG submission 160118) | Coastal seawater microbial communities near Pivers Island, North Carolina, United States - PICO550 | ecosystem: Environmental > Aquatic > Marine > Coastal | place: USA: North Carolina...
TGGTATGTAAATATACTTGTTTGATAAGTATCAACAAATCTCCACTCAGATGTATTACCTAAAGAAAATGTTATAGCGGAACTATTTATGTTATTTGTTACTTGACCTGTAATATCTTTGTATTGAAACGTACCACTTTGGTTGTAATTCCAATCACCAGGTGGGTCTGTGAGAAGAGTTGCAGTTATTGCTGGTGCACCACCTTGGGAAATTTGTACTGTATGCGTTGATGTATCAATAGAATTCAATGATACAGTTATATTTGTACTTCTTGTTGATGTACTTGAATTTGAATTGTTTGGATGTACATAAAATGAAGAATTACTTGTTTTAGTTGCTGTGAAATTACTATTACTACTTGTTACAGTATCAATATCGTAATTAGAGGTTACAGTAAAATTAACTCTATCACTATAACTTGAATCATCATAAGTAAAGTTAGAAGTTGAGTACCAAACTGAACCAATTTCATTTGCAGGTTCAACTGAAAAGGTTGGTTCTTTTTGAACTCTTACAGTATCAGTAGCATTTGGGTCTGAAATGTTTTGTGGGTCAACAGTTACAGTTGCAGTTTTATCAGATGCAGTAGAATTAGCATCTGATTTAACTTCTATAAATTCATCACCAGTACCACTAATATTAGATTGTGTAAAAGAATCACCCGAATCATGAATTCTATGGTAAAACCCACTATCACCAGATATACTTGCTACCCATGTTACCACATCCTCCGGGTCTGTTTCTATTTTGTAATATTCCCCTTCACCACCACCATGTCCATAAGTCATTACACCAGTTTGTCTTACAATTGTAAGAGTAGCATCATTATCATCTTGATGAACACTAATTGTTTGTGTAGTTAATTCTGGTGATTCTAATGTAATAGTACCAGTCCTACTTGTTGCATCTAAATCTTGTGATTGTATAACAATATCAAAAGTATTATCTGTTCCTTCTGAACCAGACCCCAACGCTACTGTAGCAAATGAAATATTTTCATCGTTAATTTTGAAATTACCATCCGAGGTATAAGTTATTGTACTTGTTTGACCAGATGCTGATGCACTTACAATACTACTTGGACTTTTAGTAATAGAGGTTGCAAAGTTCTCTAAACTTAATCCAAACAACTCATTCATACCATGAGGAGCCGTTAATCCAAATTGTTCAGAAGCTGATTCTAAATCTAATTCAGCTGTTGAACTATTACCTAACTCTTCATTGATATCATCAAATCCTATTGCGTTTCCTTCTTCTGGTAATGGCATTACTTTAACCTTTTTATTTCTTCTTGTAACTTATCTACTTTTTTATTCAGTTCTTTTATAGCTTCTATAAGTAAAGGAGTTAGTTTTTCGTATCGTACTCCATAGTAACCATTTACTGAATTCATTTTTGTTATATGAGGTACAACCTTTTCTACATCTTGTGCTATTACTCCAATATCTTCTCCCTTAAATTGATGGATATCTTCATGTCCTTCTTTCCAATTAAAGAAAACTCCTTTTATTTCATTTATTTTATCAAGTGGTTTGGAGATTTCAATAATATTTTCTTTTAATCGTTCATCTGATGTTGCAAAAGCAGTAATATTACCAGTTGCAGAAATAGAACCTGTAACTGATAATGCATCACCAGTTGTTGCGGTTGGTATTCTTACTAATTTAGTATCTGTTGTTACAACCTGTAATCCTCCTTTTGTAATCTCAGTTAAAGCATTATCACTTGAACCCGCCATTGTCAAGGTAGGTGTACTTGTAATTCGTGGAGCACCATAGTAAGCTCGTATTCTAGCACCAGTAACCGATGGTTCGGTATATGCATTAATATCTACATTAGTTATTTTTGTAATTACTCTGTAATATTTACTATCTTCTAAAGTTGCACTTAATGAAAATGAACGAGAAGTACTTCCTAAATCTGCGGATGTACCTGAAGCTGTTTGAGTTAAAGTATATGACCATTCTTTTACATCAGACCAACCAGAAGAACCATTTGAACTTTTTTGTAAAACTACTTTAATTTTAGCAGAAATTAAATGAATGAAAACTGAAGCCGCTACACCTATTATTTCTGATTCTAAATATTTGGTATTACCACTATTAAGTACTGGTGCAGATACTGTTCCACTTATTGTAGCAGTTTTTCCATTATAACCACTACCACCAGTTTGAAATCTAATTGGGTTTGATGTAAATGTACTCGATGTATCTGAGGTAACTCCACTCGTATCATCATATTCTGGAGTTCCTTGAGTAGAATTACTTCCATTAAACGTAGCTTCATTAGTATTTGCATTTGGAATAGTGCCACTTACAGTTGGAGTACTAACACTATCAACTTGAGTTAAATCATTTTTATTTTCAATATTAATCGCACCTGCTCCTACTTTTATATGAGCATTGTTTGAAGAATCACCTGTGTTAATTACAATACCAGAACTTGGAGATGTTAAGGCTGTACCTGAGAAGTTAAAACCTGCTATCTCACCATCAGTTGCATCAACAGTACCTTGAATACTTAGAGTATCAGTACCCGCATTCCAATTTAATGAACCAGCTGTACCTGCTAATAAGAAGTTACCATCATCATCCATGTAGGTTTTCCAACCACCATCATAATAACCTAAGTTTGTATTTCCTAAGTATAAACCTGCCGATGAAGGGGTTGGTGATGATAAAACAAAATCTGCTGAAGATGCATCTGGTCCAAAGTTGAACTCTGAAGCACTTATCAATCCATCGGGTAATTGTTCACTACCACTAATTATCCCATCAGGTAGTTGTTCTGAACCACTTATGATTCCATCTGGTAATTGTTCACTACCACTTATGATTCCATCGGGTAATTGACCAGAACCACTAATTATTCCATCGGGTAATTGTTCTGAACCACTAAGGATTCCATCAGGTAATTGACCTGAACCACTTATTGTTCCAGCTGGTAATCCATCAGTTATATCACTTCCGGCTTCTAAGGTAATACTACCTACTATTGATAAATTAGAACCATTCCAACTTAATTTATCTCCAAGTGAAAATATATTAGATGAGCCAGATGCAAAATAGAATGGTGTATCACTATTATCGTAATTACCAGCACCAACATAAATTCTTGAACCACTTCCATCTAATGTTATACCATTTTGACCTACTCTAAATGCGTTAGAAAAGTATCCTTGGTCACCACCAATATTTGGTGAGTAAATAATCCCTTCATCTATAAACGTATTTCCACTTCCATCTTGTAAAGCAGTTGTACCAGATATTACATCTGATAAATCGGTATTAACTTGTGCATTTGATGCTGAAGTTTGTAATACCAATAAATCTGTTTCAGAAAGTGATGATGAAATAGATGAACTAACCGCATTTGCAGATTCAGAACCACTCAAGACCGCATTAGCAGAAGATTCAGAACCACTAAGTACAGCATTTAATGCCGCCAATGAACTACTCTGAAGAGTATCATTTATTGCTCCTGGTGTATTTGAAAATTCTATTGAACCTTGTATTGTTAATGTACTACCATCCCATAATAGTTGGTCATTTCCAAGTCCACTTTCTAGTGAAAGAGAAGCAGTACCAGAGTTTCCATTTATACCTAAGAAAATACCATCTCCAACATCATACCCTTGTGTACCAGTTGATGCTCCCTGTCCTACTGAGATGTAAGGAGCAGAACCACTACCATATATTGTAATATTGGAAGCGGAACTTCCTCCACTATTATTCGTACCAACATTAATTGTATTTTGTACATATGATTCTTTGAATATTGCCAATTCCGCCGCAACAAAGTTTGAACCACTTCCCAATTCCTCCCAATATTCAGTTGATGATGATGGGTGTTGTAATCCATTACTTGTACCTGGTCCACTTGATGAAATAGCAAGATAAAATAAATCATCATACAGTACAGAATCTTTTCTAGATAAAGAACCTGTTGTTACTATATAATCTCGTGTATTATCATAATCACCAGTGAATACTAAACCAGGACCATTAGCACCTGCAAGACCAGGCTGTCCATCTGCTCCCTCTTGTACTGTATTGAAGTTTGCCTCTCTTCCGAATTCATATTCTCTTCCACTAAAGTCAGTATAAGAAACATTAACTATAAGGGATGATGATGCCGCTCCCATCGTACCAGGTAAACCACCATATTCATTTGTTGTTGGATTTACTTCGTTTGGTGTAATACCAGAACCAGTTACGCCTGTAATTCTATAAGTGTTAGGAGTAGATGAATTATTAAATGTTATTTCATCTCCATCAATGTAAAGTTTGGTTGAACCACTTGTAAACTGATATGAAGAAGATGGAATTATTCCACTTGCAAACGCAGGTAACACTCCTCTTTCATTTGAAAGATATAAAACTATACCACCTAAAAAAGCAATTGGGGTGATTGTTGTAGAATTATCAACTTGTAATCCAAACTCATCTGAGGAGGAGAATGAATATTCTACTGAACCACTTGTTAAATCTAAAGACGAACCACTAACTGCAAAAGTTGCAACACCAGATGTAGAATCATCATTTACTAATATAAGTGGTGGTGCATTTCCAACTACCGAAGCTGAATTTGCTGATATGGCGATTGAATTTGAGGCTAAGTTTTTTCTTTTTACCTTAATAGTTGAAACTTGAGATAATGGGTCTACTGTACCATCATTTTGTTTGAAAGTTACTATACTTCTATCATTAGTAACAATCAAATCAGCAGCAGGTAATCCATCTTCTAATCTATAAATTGTTTCAAATTCTTCTTTATCTTCAACAGATGCCGTATAAACAATTGAACTAACATTGAACGAAGAATCACTTCCACTAAAATTAGCAACCGATAATAACGCACTGTTGTTTGTTATATTTGTTAAACCACCAGGATAATCACCAGTATATGCAGATGGTTCTATATAATTACCATTTTCATCAAAAGCAGATGAGGCAAAATTAATAGAACCAGTAAGTGCTTGTGTTTTTGAAAAATTAAATTTTATTTGTTGGAATGGTGGATTTGCAAGTGAACCAGTAAAGAATCTAAATGCAGGTGCATTACTTTCAAATTGAAATATCTTAACTAATTCAGTACTTACCTTATTACCACCACTAAACTCTTTACTCTGTTCTATATTAACAGGTATAAAATTATTGTTTATATCATATAACTCAAATCTATAATCAAATGTTTCTACCGGTAAGTTTCTTTCTTGTTCATCTAATGTCTTAAATAACTTAGGTGAGAAAGATTCATCTTGAGTTGGTTTTAATGATATTTTAGATATTTGCCAACCATCTCCCCTAACATCAAATCCTAATTTACCTGAACCAGAATATGGCATTGTAAATAATTGACTAATCTCTCTTCTAGTTGCATATGATGAATCAGCAGTAAATGTAGCAAGTTCTTCTCTAAATGGTAGTAGTGTTGTAGTAGAACCACTATAATATGCACCAGTTATAAAAGCAGTTAATGTTTTTGGAACAACTGTATCAGGTGCTTTTATAGATTGTGATATAAAAATAGGTGGTGTACTAAAAGAAGTTGTTCCTGTTCCATTTGTTGATGATGCCGTAAATATATTATCAAATTGTTTTACATATACATTTTCAATAGTACCATTGGTTACTTCAAACGTATAAGGTATCTGTAATCCATTAACAGCATCTGGTATTGTTAAATCAGTATTTGGATTCAAATCATCTGTTATGAAAGCTCCATTTACACTTGAATCTACTACAAAAGGATAATCACCACTAGAATATAATCCACTACCAGCCTTAACAGGTACTTGAGATGAGAAAACAGTAGTTGAGGTTACTGAACCAGTAACTTCTGTACTTCCTGAGAATGGGAATATTTCTCTAGATTTTAGAGAACTAAAATCAGTTGAACCAATTTGTGATATTGCAGTAATCTCATTAAGATTTGCATTAAGGGGTTCTATTGTTCTGTTCGTTCTATAATCAACATATATGAAGTGATTTCCTCCAACATTAGAATCAAATATTGCTTGAGAACCAGTTGATAACATCCATAAAGGACTATAAGTAAAATCAGATGAATCCATATCATCCAAAATTATATTGGTACTACCAGAATAAGATTCTATTACCGATTGAGATGTTGATGAATTATTATAATATAACAACGCATCTTTCTGAATATTTCTTAAAGCAAGTGCCGTTCTCAAATTGGAACCTGATTGGAAATTTTCAATATGGAATTGTAATGAACCGGTTGATGTAGGTAGTTCACTAGAACCACTATCAGTAACTAAAACTAAATTAAAGTTACCTTGGGATGAAGAAACAGAATTAAAAGCGGTTATACTTGAGTTATATGTTGATAAAGCTCTTTGTGATGTTCCAGCAGATATATTTTCCTCCACATATACAGAACCACTAAATGAGCCGGTACTCATCCAACCACTAAAGTGTATAAATTGGTCGTATATATAATTTGTATTATTAATATCAGTTGATGAAGATACTGATGATGCTACATAAATCTGGTCAGATTCTTCTACATATACATTTTCAATCTTATCATTATCGTTTCTAAATATATAAGGTATTTCTAATGGATTTGTAAAATTATCATCAGATGATGATGGTGAAGTAAACTCAGTTGTTAAAAAGTTTCTATCACTAAATTCTGTTGTACGAAATGGATATCCAGATTCTTGATATAAATAATCTCCACCTTGTGGTGGTACTCTAGGAACAACTAAATCTGTTGAACCAGTAGAAATCCAATTACTACCACTTAAATCAAATAAATCATATAAATCATATGAACGAGGTTGTGGTGCTAATTCTGTGAAATCAAGTTCACCAACAAACATTATAAACCCTTGATTAAAATCTAACTCTACAATATATCCTGTATTGGTATTACTTCCTATTGTAATAATTGCCTGTCCATTAACTAAACTTAAAACCCCACTTAATGTTCCATCTACTGCATTATGCCCAAATTCAATATCACCTGTTTCAAAATTAATAGAATGTATTTCGTAGGAACTACCATACAAAACATCACCATTAATAGAATCTAATCTTTTAACATTAATCAAATCAGCGTTCAAAGGTTCTATATTTCTAAGAGTTCTATAATCTATATGTAAATAATGATTTCCACTTCCACTATATGGTATTATTGCCTGAGAACCTGTTGATGTTGTATGCCAAGATTGAGGATTATCATAATCATTAGTATCTATATCTTCTAAAGAATATTCTACTGAATTCCTAAAAGATGATAACTCATCTAATGAAGTGTTACTATGTTGATAATATAATTTTGCATCTGTATCTACATTTCTAAGAGATATAGCAGCAATTGTAGTAGAAGAAGATGTATATGTTTCAATATAAGATGTAATTGAATTGGGTGAACCACCAACAGGTAAAGATGATGTATCACTATCTACCCAAAGTATAACATTGAAATCACCAGAAAGAGAACCTGATAAAGCAACTACCTTTGCATTATCAGATGAAACTGTTTGTAATCTAGATGACGTACCCCAATCACCACTTGATGTATCGAGTGTAAGTGTGTTACTAGAATTTCCATCAACTGTAAAGCCACTAGGTATTGAAGTATATGATGAGCCTGTATTATTTTGTGGTGTATCATAAAACTCAACTCTAGATGAATCAAATATCAAAGGTTTTGTTAAATCAATACTTTGAGAATTTGGTGAATCCAATTCTGTATATGAACTTGCTGATAAATACGTTGGTGAATCAATAGGTAACTTTGATGGGTCGTATTTATACCAAAATGTTCGTACATAAGATTCTGATATTACTGTTGTTTCTCCTACAATAATATCTTCAAACGCTCCACTAACCAATGTTCTAAATCCTAATTCATAATCAACTCCATTATAAACCTCAAAGGGAGTTTGAGTTAAGAACTCCAAAGATTCTGTTTGGAAACTACTACTAGGAACATTAAACCTAATCGATTCAAATAATAATTCATCATCAAAGCTAACAGATGTTCCCGAACCACTTATTTGTAAAGAAGATGTTTCCCAATAGTTTGATACGTTTCCTTGTGCAAGTTTTCCAAATCCACCATCTAAATCAGACATTGGATTCAAGTCATCTCTAAGAAGTTCACCGGCTACAATCTTAACTTCATCTGCAAATTTATAATCACCTACATCTGAACGAGATTTTTTATATATTTTTACTTTATCAACATTACCAGTAAATGTTTCTATATCTTTTATTACAATCCTACCATATGAACCAGTAACAGATGATTCAACCGTTGTTCTATTTGAAAAATCTTCAAATGTAATTGTATAATCAGATGAATCAAGTGTTGTTATTTTACCACTATCATCTAAAATAGGAGTATCAATTAATAAAGTGTTTTTGTTAACAACTTCTTTAACAGTTGCTTCAAAATCAATAGATGGAATTCTAATTGTATTCTCATCCATTGCTGAATTAAAGTTACTTCCACTTGATAACTCCAACCTATATAAGACACCAGCTCTCCAAGTAGAAAAGTCTGTTCCTAGTGGTGGATTTTCGGCTAAACCTATTATCTTACCAGTCTGTGTAATGTTTGGAATGTTTTGTTCTAATATAGGTGATGCAACTTCTTCAATTTCAATTTGAGGTCTTTTGTAAAAAATAACTGGTGCAGAGTTCTTCATGTTTTTGTTTATGAAAAACTCCTTTTCCCACTTAACATTATAAGCGTTTTCCCAATCAGCTGGTATAGGTCTCTTTATACCATCTTCATCAAAATAATCTTTTAATTCTCCTAATATTGTAATTTTGGCAGGACCTACTGGCGTATCATCGTAAACATGAGTTGATAGTACAATAGAGTTTCCGTCGTAATAATCAGGAATACCTCTACCTGGCTCAATGTATAAAGTTCCTCCCTCCGAATCAACTATTTCCATTTTTATCTCAGTTGATTCTTTTAAGCACTCACTACCTTCTAACAAGAAAAGATTCTTTCCAGCACTAAATGTTTCACTAAATTTACTTACTTTGAAGTATTGTGAGTTAGGGTCGTTATCTTTTATAAAGGTATTATATCCACTTAAGTTTTCAAAAGCGTTACCCTGTTTTTTTATACAAGCCATATTTTGTTCCTAATTATACTTCTATAAATATCTCCAAAAAAACTTATTGAATATTTATATATAGAAATACATAGAAAGTTATAGAATGAGAAAATATACAACAATACAGATAAAAAAAGAAACCCATGAACTATTACAAGGGTATTGTAAAGAACATGGGTATAAATTAAGTGGATTGGTTGAAAATCTAATTAAACAAAAAGTTGGTACACCTAAACCTGATAATGTATTAAGGGTTTCTAAATAAATTGAAATAGTGCAGAGTATAGCTGATAATCTGTATGGTGGTCAATAAAATCTATCATCTTTAATCTTGGATTCATACTCAATATTAAGTCAGTAGAAATATAATCTCCACTTTCAAATAACATCAAATATCCATTTGGAATTAAAACCTTATCTAAATTTTCAAGTAAGTTTTTATGTAATTTTAATTTATCATCTAATACTATTCTTGGAGTAGATGTTGTTATCTTTTTATTAAATTTAATAAATTCATCATTGGATGGTATGTGAGGTGGATTACAAACAATCATATCTACTTTATCTCCATTATAATCATCAACACCATTACTTAAATAAAAAGTTACCTCATCTTCCCAATTATTATCCTTATTTGTTTTTTTAATAACTGATTCTAATGGTTTGTGATTATCTACTAATGAAAGGGTTTTTATATTATATTTTTGCTTTAGGTGATATCCCATAAAACCAGGACCACTACACATTTCCATAAGAGAGTTTACTTTCGGCCAATCATAATCTTGCATCAATTCAATCCAAAACTTTCCACCTCCATCTTGATTCCCTTCAAAATAAATTGGATACTTTCCATGTGTTAATGATTTTTCTAAATGATAAACCTTCATTAAAACCTAACTTGTGAAAATCCTTTTTCTTTTTTAATTTCAATAAGTCCATCTACTACATCTCTCATTGAATCGATGTGTGAGATTACCATTACAAAATCAAACTGAGTTTTAAGGTATGTAAACAACATAAATAAGGATTGTAGGTTCTCACTATCTAATGTACCGAAACCTTCATCTATCACAAGGAAATTAGGTCTTGGTAGGTTACATACATTGATTAGAGCAACTCTAATTGCTAAACCACTAATAAACCTTTCCATACCACTACACATTTCCAAACTCCATCTTTGGTCTCCATATACAAGATATGCATTAATATTCTTACCATCAATCTCTAACTGCATTCCAAACTCTACAATTTGTGCAAGGATGTTATTTACCTCACCCTCAATCATTGGTAGAGATTTTTCAATCAATTCATATGATACACCATCTTTCGAAAGTGCATTTAGATAAAAATCAAATAATTTAGATTGTTGTTCTAAATCCTTTACCTCTTGAATTCTATCTTCAATTGTTTCTTTTTGGTTCTGAAGAGCAGATATTTTACCATTTAGTTTAAGAACATCAGAGTTAACTCTTTTCAACTCATCTTTAACAGATGATTGTTTTGTTCGTACTCCACCAATTTGTTCTCTGATTTCTTTATTCTTCTGAATTTGTTTCTCATTCTTATAATATTCATCAATAAGTTGTTCTTGTTGAGCAGTTTGTGTATCTAATCGAATTTCTTCAGTTTCGGTTGTTGATAACTTGTTTATAAGTTGGGATATTTCTCTATCTAATTTATCCTCTTTATCTTTAGCATCTTTATATTTATCCCACTCTTCTTCATATGATTGTAAAGTTTCTATATCTACCTTAAGATTTAACCTATCTTCATTTTCTTTTTGTATCAACCCTTGATACTCTTTTATCTCAGTTTCAACCTTTTCTTTTGTTTCTAAAATAGATTTAGAATTTTCCATACAAATATCACACTCTTCATTATACTTGTGAGAATCTAAGTGTTCTTTTCTTTCATATAAGGAATCTAACTTTACTTGTAATTTATCTATATTTGATTCTACATCTCTTAATTTATCCTTTGATTTTTTTAAGTTACCAATACCAACTTCTAAATCTTCTTCATCAAATTTATCCAAAATCTCATCTAATGTGATTTGTTGTTCTTCTCTAAAAGTGATTCTATCTTGTAAAGAACCCTTTGTGGTTTCTAGGTTCTCTTTTTTGATTTCGAGGTTTTTCAATCTTTTCTCTAACTCTTCGATTGAAACTCCACTATCAGCGTTTAACTTTACGATTTTCTCATTTAGAGATATAATCTGTTTATTGAGAATATCTTCTTCATCTACCAAAGCCTTTTGGGACATCTCCAAAAGTTTATATTCGTTCTTGTCGGTTTTAAGTTCTGTGTCGATTTGAGCTAATTTTGTCGTAAAATCATCACTCTTAAATTTTCTGATAAGTGTTGCATTATCCCTATTTTCATCTGCTGCCTTTTGATATAATTTATCAAAGATATCTACTCCAATAAATTGAGAGAGTATCTCCTTACGTTCCGATTGTGATTTATCAATGAATAAAGCGTTGTTACCTTGTAGAGAAAGAGCAGTTAAAACAAAGTCCTCAAACTTACCTAAGTACTTTTCAATTTCTTTGTTGGTATCTTTTCTTTGTTCACCATTAAGTGATTCAACAACTCCAGCATCTTCTTTCCAAAAATCTACATCTACCTTTACAGAAGTTTTCTTTCTAACGTACTTAGCCCGTCTTTCAATAAAGTAATCTACCCCATCTATCTCAAAGTTAAACTTACAATAAAAGTTTTCTTTTCTATTGTTTAATATGTTCTTAGATATATTAGTACGAGAAGTTTTATCATATATACAAAAAGAAAGAGCATCCCACATAGATGATTTACCACTTGCATTTGGTGCAAAGATACCCATGATACCTTGTGCTTTATCAAATCTGATTTGATTACCTTCACCATACGAGAACATATTAGAGAACTCAAATGTTTTTGGTGTCCATAAGATGTTACCAACAGAATCATTATCTTTTATCTGTCCATTTAACTCTGTATTTATTTCTGATATCTTATCTAGTTCATCTGATTCTAGTAGATATTGTCTTTCTAAGTAATCTCTAATCAGTTGGTTTTGGAAGGTTTCATCTTTTACATTACCAACAATGTTTTTATTTACCTTTTGATTTGTTTTTAGTTGTCCGATTGTATCGGTTCTAGTTACAGTAACTTCAGCAACTTTGAATAACTTCTTTAGTTCAGTTATTTTTCTCTTCATATCTGAAGCTTCTGTTCTTGTAAACCTTAATCTTAATCTTGGATACTTTGGAAGTTTAGTACCAACTTCATCATACACCCATTGAGGTATCTTACCATCAACTACATCGACTGTTAAGAATCCATAATCATTATGTATGTGATGCTCGGTAAAGGTTCGAGTGGGTATATCCCACAATAAGTAACCATGATTTTCAAGTAGTTCACCATGATTCTGTTGAATCATTGAACCTGCATAGGCAACCCACTCATATCCTTCACCAAATGTTTGTCTTTTGTGAATATCACCCAACATGGCCATATCGTATCCATCAAACATATCTACTTGAAATGAGTTTGAAGAAACGGTATAGCCGATATCTGTTTGAGCTTTGTTTACTGGTCCATGAAATAAAACGATTTTATTTTCTCCATCAACGGTATCTCCCTTAGGCCAATTTTCCTTGTCATCCAATATAGAATAGACAACGAAAGTAAGATTATGGATATTATAGATACCAGTATCACGAAGATAATGAATTCTATCGTTGTTAAGATTTTCGATAATAGGCGTGAGTACATCTAGTCTGTGTGAGTTATTTAAGTTACAATCGTGATTACCTGTGATTAACACAGTTTCTCTTAACTTCGCACACTCGGTGAGAAACCAACTAATTTCGTGTACGAGTTCTGGTGACATCTCTGTTTTAGCATGAGCAATATCACCTGCAATATAAATGAGGGAATCCTCAATTTTATCTTCTTTTACTTGTTTTAGGAATTTTTTGAATACCAATTTGTATTCTTTATGCCTTTGTAGATTTCTAATGTGTAAATCTGCAAGGTGGTAAACTTTATTTACTATCATAAACCTTTTAATTTTTGTGATATAATATCACCAAATCCCGTCTGTTCGGATTCCTTTAATTTACTATTAACTTCTGAAAACCCCATATCAGATGCATCTTTATCTGTGGGTTTTATATTTTTTGTATCGATACCTTGTTGTTGAAATTGTATTGTATATTTTAGTGCTTGGTCTTGAGCATCTTCATCTAATAAAATATTAATATCTTTAACCTCGTTACTATATATACTATCATTTAATTTTCTTGGAACAAACTTACCAAGTAGAGGAATAGCATTTCGTTTCACAGCCATTGCATCAAATACTCCCTCTACTAAGGTAATTGGTTCATCCCAATTTATTTGGTTTTCAAACATTATAACATTTTTAGAAACCGGTGGATTCTTATACTTAAACTTTTCCTCATCGAATACAGAACGTGCGATGAAGTAATTGAGTCTATTATTAGAATCATAACTCGGAATAATAATACGATTGGCATAATGACCACCATCACAGTAACCAATATTATATTTGATAATATCTCCACGAGTGATACCTCTTCTTTCAGCATACTCCTTTACCTTTCTGAACAAAGGATTAATACCCTTTGGTTCTTTTAGAAGTGATTGAAACTCACTAGGTAACCTCAACTCTACCTTTTCATCTTCAGTATCCTTGTTGTAAACAACATAATCATCACCATATATTTCATATAACTTTCTCAATTTACGAGAATCTACATGAAGTCTCTTTAATAAACGATTTATTCGTTTTCCTTTTGCATCACATACCCAACAGTGCCATTGTTGTGTTTGTATGTTTATCTGTAATTTCTTTTTATGGTGATGACAAAATGGACAATAATGAGCTTGTTCATCATTTTTCATAGATGTACCAGGACCCAAAACGTCATCCAATATTGTTATAACAGATTGTTTTTCGTGATGTGAAAGCATAATTAGTCAATAAAACAATGTAAATATACGAAAAATATTTTAATTTTCCAAGTCTTTTCTAAAAAATTTTCCTAATAGATTATCGTTTAATGCCATATCATCACCCAAAACATCGTGTGAAAACTGTTCTTGTAACTCATAGTAGGTTAAAGCCTTCTTATTTTTACAAAATTTAAGGATTTTTAACTCCAATCTATCATTTATATCATCTCTCCTATCTTCTAAAAGAGCTGTTTCATTTTCATGAAACCATAATTGTACAGTAGGATTAGAAGAACGATACTTTCTCCAATCAGATTCTTTTTGAACCATTTCGTACTTTTTCATTCGTTTATCTTCAAGTTTAGCAATTTCTCGTTTACCAAATTTTCTTTTTCTAACAGAAACTACTTGTTTCTTTCCGATATAGTATTGGCCTGTTTCGCCATTTGTTATTTTGTAGATAAAACCAAAAGTTCCTTCTGGCATGTCTGATAATTCTGTTATAATTTGTCCTTTATATGTCCAACTCATAGTTAAAAATTTTGAAATCATTTGCGTACCTCTCTCGTACCCAAGTTAGAACATCCTTATCAATATATAGATGTTTATAAAAATTGTATTGATTTAGGTTAGGATGTTTATCATAAATTGGATTACGATTTAGATGTGGTATATTTTCATTTGATTCTACTTTCTCTAAAATAAAATTCACATCGTTTATGAAATTTTCATACCTTCCAATAAAACTTACTTTTTTATCTTCGGTACTTCCATTTCGTATAAAATAGCTTTGGGGAAAAAACAAATAATCATTTTTATCGATAGTTTCTATGAATCTATGTACTGACATGAATCCATCTTTTCTACATTGATGATTATATGCAGATGCAAATCGAGTATAAGGATTTCTTACAAAACACATGATGTAGTAATCCTTTATGTTCTCAAATTTACCAATATGATTATGTGATTTAGAAACCCATTCAGTACCTACTACGTTTTGTAGTACTGATGTAATAGATGTTCCACCAGTCTTAGGTATATGAATAAATCCCCATTTTTTAGAACGATTTATCAGTAAACTCAAATTATATATTTTATAATTGTATTGTAGAAGAGTATGGTGTTTGGTTTAACTTACCACCTCTAGCTTGTTTAAGAGCTTTTTCATCTTTAGATAGTTCTTTCAAATCGAAATCATCTTTAGATATAGGAGTCTTATCAGCTCCTGTTCTTGGAAGCTTAGAAAAATCTGATTTATCGTATAAGTCTTTAATTGAAGCCATAATTATTTTCCTCGTTATATAATATAAATATAACTTTTTTTAGTTTAACGATTTTTATAAGTCTATTCTAACTATAAAGTTAACATCCATATCAGGATATTTTTTTATTGGTTTTGGTAATTTTGCTGTTGCAACTAAATCTCCTCTATCGTTATATAAACCAATAGTTGTTATAAATGTTGTTAAGTATGAACCAGTTGGGTCTGTTAGTGCTTTTGAGTAGTAATCATCCCAAGAACCACTTACATAATCATTAGTTACAGAAGATGTTACTGAACCTGTATAGTGAGATACTCTTGAAATATCTTGTACATACTTTATTTTACGAGGTTCACTATCCCAATTTAATGGTGGTCTACCAAACCTTCTTGGACCTATTGGAGTTGGTGTAAAATCATACGAACCACTTAAAGTAACTTCAACTGCAGATGGATTTTGTGAGTAGTTAAATTCACAACTACCAGCCTGTACTAATACTTCTAATTCATTTATTGTTTTAGTAGAACGATATTCTAATTCATATGTGGAGATATCTTCTAATGTATCATCGTTATGAACATCATGTGTAGTAATAGCAACAATACCATCTTGATATAAAACATTACCATATTGAATAGGTTTTAGTTTTGATGTTAAGAAATTTAATGGTTCGGTAAATTGAATAGTACCTTGTGTTCTTATATCAGAAGAACCACTAATATATTCTCCACCAATATCATTTGTAAACATATCCCATCTAACAAGGGTTCTATCATCAGTATCTCCCTCTACTGTTAGTGTCATCTCTGGTTCCATTAAATCTAAGTCCGATGATAATAAAATAGATTCTGTAACAGATGTATCGGATACTCTCAAGTAAACTCCTCTACTTAAATCCCCATCATTACTCAATGAACCAGTTCCGAAAGAACCAAAATCTGCATCTAAGAATTGATATTTTTTTCTAGTTCCAACTAAGTTTCCTTTTTTATCATCAACAAGAACTGAACCAGATGCTAATTGTGGAGAGGTAAACTTTACTGAACCTGGTTTTATTTCATCACCATATCTACTTTGAGTAATTGGAATTAAAAATAAAGTTTCATCTATTCTTCTTTCGTTAGAAAAATCAGACATATCAGTTATAGCACCAAACATATTTATCAAACCATTATCAGTAAAGTATTTGTGTTTGATTGATTGATACATAGGATACTTATGAAACGATGAAGTTATAGAACCACTTACTGTTCTTTCAAAGTTATCAGAATCAAACATTCCACTACCTGTATGGAAATCAGATGATTTATCGTATATCTTTAATACAGGATACTCCGCATGAGTTGCGTTAAATTTCTTATAGACTTTGAATTGTCTATTAGATACATTTGATTTTGGAATATTCTTAAGCATATATTTCTCCTCTATATAAATATATGGAAACAAAAAACCCCACCGAAGTGGGGTTGTTTAAGGTTAAGTTCTATTAGAAGTCAAGTTTTACTTTGATTAATACTTCTTTATCGAATGATTTTTCAATTGGTTGTGAAGTTTTAGCAACTGCCAACATTTCATTTGCATCATTCATCAATCCAATTGATGTGATGTAAGTTCTTGGGTCTTGTTCAAAAGAAGATTCTCTAAACGTACCATCTGAACCAGTTACGAATGTTGGGTTGTTTGAGAAGTTAAATTCTCTGTTTTGTGCTCTTACAAAGTAATGTGATGTAGAAAGGTTTTCTACTCTTCTTGCTTGGAAATCATCACCACCTTTAATCATTTCATGTAGTAAATAATGATTTCTTCCTTCATAATCAAATCCTTTATATAATCCAGCTCCACCAACAGAACCACTATCAATTGAATCACCAACAGTAGCATGAATAGCTGCAGGGTTAAATACTATGATACCTTGGTCAGGATAGAATAATCCAAATCCTTGTCCAGCGGCAACACCACTAGAATAATTTTCTGCAATTGTTGCATCGTTTTCAGTTCCTAAATTAAGTGAACCACTAACGATGTTAAATACTCTACCAGCTTTTCCTACTGAATCAGAAAATTTCTTTCCACTATCATCGATGAACCTATGTGAACCATTAGAACCACTAAGTAGAATTTCTAAGTTTCCAGCATCTACTGATTCTTTATAGCGGGCACGAGCTATATTAACCACATAGATATCTTCAGAATCTACACTTGCTCCAGATGAAGATGCAAATGAGAATAGTTCATCATCTTGTTCTAGTAATATTTGTCTATATTGAGCATAAGTTGCTTTAGTTGCTTGTAGTGAATTATCATCATTTGCTAATGATACCGAACCACTACCATATTTGTTACCAAAAGCAACTGAATATTGTACTTCAGCAGATGCATCAGATGCTGGGTCTGTTGAGTAAACATTCACATAGTATTGTGTTGAAGCAGCTGTTTGAGCTGATGATGTAAAGAAATTAGATAGAGAACCAGTATCTCCAGTCCAAAGACCAGTTGTTACTGTTTCTACTTTTCCTTGTACAGTATCAAACTCACCGAATCTTTTATAGATTCCAGTAGAAAGATTCCCACCTTGAGCGGCAATCTTATCACCACCAGTTAGATACTGATTGATGATTTCCGATAATTGTTCAGAAGTTACTTCACCATTTTGTGCCGATAGATATGCTGCTAAATCGGATGATAAGTTTACTCCTGCTTGTCCTGTTATTTGTGCCATCTTTTATTTATCCTTATTTTGGTTGTACATAAGTAACTGTTACTGGTATTGTTTGTGAACCACCAGTTTCATTACCATATACAGTAATTGTTGTTTTTACAGTTGAGGTTATATTTGGATTTGGAATAAATGTAAATCCTAATCCAGTTTCTATTGCCGCAGTAGTTGTTATTTCATCACCAAGTGCCAGAGGAATAGTACCTGATGTTGCTGCTAAACCAGTACCAACGATTGAACCTGCATTCTTATTAGAAAGAATAACAGTATAACCTGATTGTTGATTTCCACTTGGTGAAGTAGTTGGTGACAACTGTACCTGACCAGAGTTTTGGTTTACTGATATTGAAGGAATACCAAATTCTACTTTTGGAATTTTCTTTGTTCCTTTTGGTAAAGTTACCAATTTATATTTTAATGATTGTGTTTCATCTGGTGAAGCTTCTGTGATTGGAATCGCTTTAATAGCGGCATCGTAGTAAGCACTTCCTTTAGGGTGTGCTGGTTCGTACAATGAATAATCAATCTCATCATCTCCCAATGCAAACTTAGTGATGTTTAATCCACCACCGTTAGCAAGTAGTTCTCTACCCTTTCTTGTAAGGATAGCATCAACTGTGATTTCTGCGTTATCTAAATATGCCATAATTTTTTTCCTCTATGTTATTCAATATATAAATATAACTATTTTTAATTTTATTGTTTTTATTTTTTGTTCACCTCTAAAATTGGTTCACCTTTTCCTCTTGCAGTATCAGCAACCTTAAGAACATTAGGGTTCGTACAGAAAGTTTCTACTGGTGAACGTCTATCTAAAGTAGTATTTGAAGTTTGTCGTGAACGTCCAAACAAACCTCTCTTTTTACCTAAATTAGAACCTGGTAGTTTACCTCCATTAGAATTTGCTCTCGATGCTGAGATTATATTTCCACCAGAAGGAGCTGGGTCACCAGGATTATTCATTACTATTATTTTTCTATCTTCTTGTTTTGTTACAATTTCATAATCAGGTTCTACAATCCAAACAAGTTTACCAAATCTAAAACCTTTTCTACCTGTTCCAGCAATAGGCCTTCTTTCTTTTACAGTAAATCTTTCAGTAACAACCCACACTTGTTTTCTTTCCTTTATCAATTTACCATTCCCATCCAATCTAGTAATGTTAGCATATCCATTCTGTGCAAATATTCCAGCCAATCCATTTTTAAGATTTCTAGGGTCTACACCAATTTGCTGTTGACCTTGAGTTTCGAATTGTCTTAGTAGTTGTTGAACTTTAAGAACATCTGTTATTCTACCATCTCTTAAATCAGCTGAACTAATTAAAGTTGGAACACCTCCACCCATTCTTGCATTATAACTAGGAACACCAAAGGTAAATCTTGGAGTTGTTCCTATCATTCTTCCTTCTCTTCTAAAGAATTCACTTCTGAATCTTAATCTTTGTAAAGCCGCAACTCTTGGGTCTAATCTTTTTACGTTTTGAGAACTTAATTTAACCTGGTCTTTTAAGTCAATCTTAGGGTCTTTTATTCTTGCAAGAACATCTTCTGCCGATGGCTTTCTATGTTGATATTTACTTCTTTCAAGTATATGTGGTTCAATTAATAATCCACTAGATACAATCGCTCTCGCAGGTACAAGAGTTTCTAATGTTTCAAATAATGATTGGTCTATATATCTTATCAACTGAATATATTCATATAAATTCAGAGTAAACCTTTCGAAATAATAGTTTCTAAGAGTTTTTAGTTGTTGATATTCTGCTTTATATCTATCAGATGGGTCTCCAATATAATCATCTATTTCAAACTGACCTAGTGATTTCATAATATCTGTATTAATCTCTTTTATTGGAGAGAAGAATAATCCTAACTTATTAGAATCAATAGGTGAAGTATCGAATGATTTTTTAGTTGAACGTTCTCTATAAGAAAGAGTTAACCCATTTGATATATCTTCATTTACACCTTCTTGTGTTTCAAATCTAAATTTATTCCCAACACCAAATCCACTTGAAGGAACATTTGCTGTTACAGTTCTTTCATAAGTTGTATAGTGGTATGGATAATCTGTTATAGAATCAAAGTTTGATGCAGTTACAAATGGAACTAAGTATGATTCATTTATAGATACATTTTTAATAGCAGTATCTGCATTTCTATCTTTAGGATATTCAAAATCTAAACGTAGAAGTAAATCTTCGGTAGATGATGAATGGTGGTTACCATCAATTGCATCTGGCATTAATGTGTGGTTATCTATTCTAGATTCACTCAATGCAGTTGTCCAATATCTAAACTCATCAATAGAACCAGTCATACTAGAACCACCAATAGTTAATTGGCTATCTAGTTCCCAAGAGGAAGTTGGAACATTAGTAACGGACATTGATACCGCATTTCTAATTCTTTCATTAAATCCTTCTTTTACATATACATCAAACGAACCAGTTCCTATATGTTGTACAACTATCTGATTATATTCTTCATTGAAGAAAGGAATATTTTCTGTTGATGAACTTAATAAGTTAGAACCACTTACATATTGTAGTTCAATCTTACCTTGGTTTCCTGATTGATATTTAACACCTAAGTTCCAACCAGATGAAGATATAAATGTTTGGTCTTGTTTTTGTTCAGTATTAAGTCTAATCTCAACAGCTTGAGGATGGTCTGATGTTTCTGTATATTCTTTCCATGGAACTAATATAGATTGAGAATCTTTGATATTAATTGCGGCTGTTCTATCTTCAAACGAGAACTTACTAACACCTCCATCCGCATTTCTAGGTCCTCCAAATTCAAGAACAGTTAGCATTGATGATGGTACACCATAACAAGCTAATGCTGCTTTTACTGCCCTACCAGTACCCTTGTGTTTTAGTAAATAAGGTAAGTTATTTAATAATCTTCTCCAAACTTCATTTTGTCTATCCTTACCAGTCATTGAACGAACTGATGTTCCATCTTCAGTTGTTCCAAATGCATATTCCCAAAGTGCCTGTGCACTCGCTCCCATTTTAGAATCCCAACCTAGGGATTTTAACATAGATGATAGTAGAGCATCTTTTATACCTGAGTTATATTTGTGTTCTAAGTTTTTAGATTCTGCCAATGATTTGGTATATGCCCATAATACATCGAAATGATTACCAATCATATTAAAGAACATTTTGAACTCTTCATTTTCGGTACTATTCTTTACATGATTAGGTAAGTTATTTACTAAATAATCTTTATTATAGTAATCATATTGTTGAGCAGATAGTGAGATACTATTTAACCAATCAACTGCTTCAGTAGAATCAGATGAAGATATAGAATTACCACCAGCACCAGGATATGTTAATCCATCCAATGATGAACTTGTATATAAGAATGATTCGAATCCATCAAAATTATCTGAAACTTTCTGTTTAGATTCTTCATTTTGTTGTATTTCTTTTTTGATTCTTACTGAACCTGTGTAGAAAGAACCTGATTTTAGATTTTCTATTTTATCATCATAGAATTCTAATAGTTTTATTTTATATACGAAGTTGTTAACTCTTTCTTCAGCCGATGAATATTTTACAAAATTATTCCATGCCCAAGTAGAAGTTCCATCTATAAGAACAGAACCACTTGTTTCTAAAGATGAACTAGCATAAGGTATCTTTAATGTTTTTAATGAGAACCCACTACCACTAACAAACTGACTCATTAAGTTGGTAGATGTTGTTGAACCACTTGCAACTAAGTCATCATATAGTTGGAATCCGATTGGGTCACATATACCTTCTCCAAAGTTAGGAGATAGTTCAATACACTCTTTTAATTCTTCATTTACTAAAGTAATCTGTTCTATTATAGGAAGAGATTGTATTTTTGAAATCCAAATCTGTTGGTTTGGTTCAACACTTCTAGGTAATGGTTCGTACATTTTAAGAACCAACGTTTGTTCTTCATGTGTTTTTTTATTGACTATCTGAGGTACGAATTCTCCATCTTCATTTTCTACATCTTGTACAACATCCTTATATTTTGCAAATGTTTCATAGTCAGTACACCATGTTGCAATAAGTTTATTATCTCCATCACCAAAGTGCATTAAGTGAGTTAGGAACTTTGAATTATCTTGTGCAAGTGCAGATGAATCAAATTGATGACATATAGCCTCTGATATATCTCTATGTACCTCGGCTCTATCAAGAACTAGATTACCTTTATCGAATGCAATTTTTATTGATTCGGTTTTACCTTTAGTTACCGAATCACCTTCTTCGTTATATGGACAGAAATATAAATCAAAATAAATCCAATCAGCAGTATCAAGTAACGCTTCTCCAGCTTGTTTTAATATTTTTCCAATATTAAATTCTTGAGAACCTTGTGCCGGTCCTTTATTTAATATTTTATTTTTATTATCTACTTTACCAATAAAAATATCAATGTAATTAGTATTAACAGATTCCCAATTTACAGCAAAGTCAATATTATATCCTTTGAAATCTGCACCAATAATTGTCTCAGGATAATCTATTCGTGTAATATCTGGTCCTGGTAATAATTGCTTTTCAATAACAATAACAGGTATTTGTTTAGCATCACCTGTACCATTTATGTTGGAATCGGGTTGTAAATAAACTTGATAAGAACCTGGTCTATCAAAATCACTTGGTTTTAATACAAGTTTATTTGTGTGAGTATTTTTTCTAAACCTTCCTTTAGTTTTTATATTAACCCAATCAGCATTTTTAGTAGTGTATGGTATTACAAGTTCTTTATCAGCAACATCACCAATATTAATATAAACAATATCTTGAGATACCTCTAAAATAGGTTTTGTGTATCCTGGTGCACTTTCACCACTAGTTCTAGTTTCAGTTACAGTATATGATGTTAGAGTATATGATGGACTAGGTGCTGGTTTTGGTTGATATTCTGGTTCAACCGCAATTTCTCCTTTAGTAATAGTAATTTTTAGATTATACTCTTTTTTCAATTCTAGAGCTTGGAATGAAAATCTAACATCCCCTCCCTTACCTACTTCTGATTTTTGTTCTGCTAATTTTTTTCCACTACCTACTTCATATAATGTATATTGATGATTATGTGTTGAAGTTGATGATGATGGAGTCCAATTTAAGAAAGTTGCAGTATTTATAATAGTACTTTGTGCTGAACCCGATAATGTTTGTACTTTACCACCAAAATCAATCTCACCAGTCACACCCATTGGTAAATCATGTGTAATATTAAGTTTAGTAGTGTTATCAACTACTGGTTCTGGTTTTGGTGCTGACTGATTATAAGTAAATGTTATAGTTGTACCTGTATTAGTTGGTGTAAGGCTAGTAACTAATTTACCATCTTTGGTTATATCAACTACATACTTAGTAATTGGTGCTACCTGATTGATTTTATCAACTGGTACTACAACTAGTCGTGTTTTAATTCTATAAACTTCGTTTGCTTTACCAAGAGCTGAATCTTGTGCACCAATAGTTCTACCACTTAAATAATCTTTGGCATTTGCACGATGTGAAACTGTATATTGAGTTTTTTCACCAGTATCAGTAAACAATGCACCACGAGCTGTATTTGGTGTAAATGTGAAATGAATATTGGTTGAAAAATCTTTTGGTGGAATTGGTCTTGATGGTTTCGGCTCGTCAGGCTCAACTCCGATTCTTACTTCTTTATCTAATTGTATAACCCCAATATCCCTACCAATTCTTTCTCCTGCATTCATTCGAGGTCCAACACCTATGGTGTTTACCACAATATCATTAAAAGTATCATCAACTGCAGGATTAAAAAAGTTTTGTTGTCTAATTTCTTCTGCTTGTCTATTATATTCATCTACTCTAACCTGCATTGGTTCATAAACAATATCAGGTTCAGGTGGTTTTGGCTTTACCACCGCTGGTTTAGGAGTTTGTTTTGGTTTAGCGGGTTGTGGTGGTGCTGGAAGTGTAAACTGAGGCTCAGGTCTCGGAGTAAACCTCGGAGTTGCATTAAAAGCAGCAGGTAAATCCATCAATCTATTTATCTCATTCCCAATAGGTACTCCTCCACTTGTTGGCCCACCTCCCATAAGATTGGCCATATTACCACCACCTACTGAATAAGCTGCGCCTCCAGTCATGGCCGCAGGTGTGAACCCTCCCAATATACCCATAGAACTAGTATCATACCAGTTAGAACCATTCCAAGTCCAGTTACCTACTGATTGTCCTACAAATCTTCCGTTAAATCTTGGTTTCATTGCCATAATATTTTATCCATACATATTCATACGATTATAATCGTTTTGAGTGAAATCACTTTTATAATTTATTATAAAAATATATTTTTATAATTGTGAGTTAATATCCCATTCGCATAATAAGTATGTTTACCATCTAATGTTAGTAGATAAACTGTATCTACTCTTACAAGAAATAAACTATTTATTACTATTTCTTCTTTTTCTCTTGTTAAAAATATATCACCTGTTTCAATTTCTAAGGTGGTTTTTATCATCCACTCATCTCCTCTTTTTACAAGATGTTTATGTTCTTCACTACATTCTAATAACCCATCATTGATAGAATAAACATTTCTATCATGCAACTCTTTGAAATCAACTACCTTATACTCATCATAATCATATTGTTCTATATTTTTACCTTTCCAATTATCTTCCACTTTATTCCAAGATGATAGTGTTTTTATATTCAACCCTCTTAAAGATTGTCCTTTTTTAACATCCTGAACATTTATCATTGTACCATCTGCAGTTTCTATTTTTGTGTCAGCAACGAGACATCCGCCTCCGCCTCCACTTGAGAATCCTCCTCCACCACCACCACCTTTTGGTGTTGGTTTTGGTGCAGTATATCCACATTTAGGACTATTGTATTGTGATGTAATAGGACTTTTTAATCCACCGTTTCCATCTGCATACCCTATTTTTCTAGTTGTACCACTACAAGTATCTTTTACGATAGTACCTCTTGCGGGGTAACTTGGTCTTGGTGTGACAGTACCCGCTTGAGTCCAAGTTACAGAAGCAGATTTTCCAGAGGCATCTCCACTACCAGTACAAGTAACTGTACCAGTTCTTGTAGGTCCTGTGTTTTCTGTAACTGTAACATTTGCTGTTCCTCCAAATCCACCTGGGATACCATTACTTTTTATTTGAACCCAACTTGGGAAACTACAAGTTACACCAACTTTACCACTACACTTTGACCTTACAGGTGACCTCATGTGGTCGTTGTTATGAAAAACCCAACCTCCACTTAATGTATTTGGTCTTTCTTTTGAGGTGAAAGTTCTATCTGAAGCTGGAATGTAAATACTTATTCCACTCTTATAGGTTGCACAGGTAGTTCCTCCACTTGGTTTAGGTTGTGGTGGTTTTGGCCTAGGGGTTGGTGGATTAGGTCTTGGTGGAGGCGGTGGAGGTGGAGGTGGTGGTGGAACCGGTACTTTTCTGTACTTAGTTACCTGAACCTCATATGTACACTTATCATCCACAGTTGCCGAAGCATTATAGTTTTTAGCCTTAGGGTCTCTACATCCTCTTATAGCAGGTTTCTTTTCTGTTGGAGGTTCTGCATAAAATTCACCATCCGATTTGACAGTTTTTAATATTTTATCAACCTTATCTAAAGTTTCTTGTTGTTTTCTAGTTCTAACTGTTTTTTGAGCTATATCTTGTTTTGGTAAATGATAATCAACACAATTTTCTGCAATATCACATAATTGCATTATTATTCCTTTACTATTAAAGTTAATACCAAATTTCTCACCAGTTGGTTGGCCAAATGTTGATTGTTCTTTAATATTAAAAAATCTATTATTTCTAAAGTTATCTAATGATTTATCAAATGAAATCTTTACTAAACTTAAAAATCTTTCAAAGTTATCAATTTTGAATTCCTTTTGTATTAACTTAATATAATTTTGACCATCTTCAATCTTTCCTCTAAGTTGTAGCATTTTTTCTACAATCTTAGTTATATCGAATTGCTGAGAAAATTCATCTAAAAATAAAACAACATCTGCAAAGAAATCATCTCCACTAGTAAATGTTTTATATCTTAAATCTAAATCATCATTAGGTAATCCAGTCGATTCATCTATTACTGGTAAAACTCTAACTTCTGTTCTAGATGGTGATATTTCATGTATCCATGCTCTATCAAACATTCTATCTTCAGAACCCAATCTTCTGTTTAATAAAGCAACTGATGTTTTGAATACACCTTGTGAATATCCAGCTTCTTTAATTAATTTTTCAACATCAATAAAAAATTCTTCTGCTTGATTTCTCTTTATATTAAATTTTGTTTTATCAGCTTTACTAAAATATTTTTTAATATTAGTATCTGTATATGAAATATATCTTACAGGTTTTCCATTTGAAGATTCTTGAGGTAGGGCGTTATCATTTGAATCATATACTATAAATTCAATTAAATCACCAACATCGAGACCAAAGATACCTCTACGAACTTCTCTTTCGAAAATTTCTCTATCTTTTTTCTCAACTCGATAACCTTTTTTTTCTTCTATGTTTTTGAAATCCTTCATTTATTATTTTTTATTCTTTCTAATCTTCCAACTCATCGAACTACCACTAGCAGTACTACCATCATCATATCTTACAGATATTGTAAAGTTTCCACTATAATCTTTTGCTGACCACCACATATTACTTTTCTCTGGAGCAGGTGCACCTCTTCCACCGATGTTTTTATTCATATATAGTTTAACATCTGTTTTTGAACCTTTTGCAATACTAACACTTTGTGATGTTCTTGGTTTACCATTATCAGTACCAAATCCAAGTGGACCATAACTAGATAAACCACCACTTACTCTTATACTTACTTGAGTAATTTTAGCACCACTATCTTTTAAGTTTTGTACTGTTAATGTTGCTATCTTACCTGGCTTTGGATTATCTACCGAAGTAACCCATTCAACATCATATCCATTTGATGGTGTATCTGCCTTTACTCCATAATAAGATTCACTATCACTCAATGGTTCTAATCCAGCTGCTGCCGCCGCTGTTTCTGCCGCCTGACCAGATAGTTGAGATTCTAATGCCTTTTGTTGGTTTTCTAAAGCCAATCGTTGAGCTTCAGCCGCTTTAGCCGCCGCTTCCCTTTGTGCCGCCGCTTGTTCGGTTTGTACCTTCAGAGCCTCCACACCAGCTTCAACTTGTCCTTCAAGACCAGATACAATTTTTCTAAGTGAAAGGAGTTCTTGTCTTAATACATCTTTTTGAGCAACTAAACCTTCTACTTGTGCATTTAATCTAACTCTTTCATTTGCTTCCTTAGTTGATTTTATAATAGCAACAGTAAGTTTTCCAGCCACTTCTTTATATCGTTCAGTTGATTGTTGTAATTGATTATCCACAATCGCCTTACTAACTTGTACCGCATCTACTTCTACTAAAGCGGCTTGTAGTTCTGAAGATAACCTAGCATTTTCACCCTCTAACCTACTAACTTCTTCTACAGCTTCTGATAGTTCTTGTAGAGTCTGTTGATAATCATCTTGTAAATCATCATATACTTCTCTAGGAACAACATCTGGTCTTGGAGGTCCTTCTGGTTTTACTAACTCATCTATTACAGTATCAACCGCCTTTTTAAGTTGGTCCTCTTTGTATGCAGGTTTTTCTATATAAGAAACAATCTCACCATCTCTATCACCCTTCATGTGGTCATATGGTTGGTCTGAGCCTGTTAGGAAAGTTGGTGAACCATCTATAAACGTATGGGTTTTAGACAAAGAATCTTCCGAGACTATGGCTCTGGAGCCACTCTTTACAAGTTCATCAAATCTAAATCTATTTTCTAAAGCCATTTTACCTCTCTACTGTAAACGTTAAATCTTTATCTGAAAAATATTCTATAACCCCATTTCTTTCGGTCTTTACTTCAATATAATAATCTCTTTCTGTTTCAAAGTTTGTAAGATTAAGCTTAAAGTAATTACCATTAGAATCACAAGATACTTTAGTGTAATCACTAAATGGAAGAATTACTTCATCTGTTTGTATATCTTTAATTTGATAATACGTTGTTGATGGTAAAAAATACACATCTGTATATGCATGTTGATTTGAATAAGTTTTAAGAGGATATTTTTCTCTTCCAAAAACTCTAATCTGTGGTGTACTTCCTTTTTTGTATTTTGTTTTTAATCTCTTAAATGTTACATGAATATCATCAGATGTAAGTTCTGTTAGCGAACCAGTAGAAAAAGATGAATCATCCCAACCTATTCTTATTTTTGGTTGGTAAATTGTATTTGTCTCTTTGGAGAAAAATTTTAGTTGGCCATAGTCATTTACATCATTCTCCAATGATGATGTATATTTTAGAATAAATCCTTCGTTTGGTAAATCACCACTAATCCAAGTATTAAGTGTTCCTAGAACATCCATTTCTATATCAGATGTCTCATATGAAAATGATTGTGATGAGAAAGAACCAGTAAACCAAATACCACCCTTACCATTAAATGAACCAGTTGTATCAGATGAGTGATTTTCTTGACTCATCCAGTCTTGTCCTGTTCTACAACTATTCCATGTTACACCATCTGTTGATATTTCATCAAATCTAGTTCCTATACCCATATCCCACGATTGAGATACTGCATAAGCATAAATTGTATAATCTGTTGGTATTTCACTTGATTCACATTCTCTAAGAATAAGTTCTGCAGAACTTGCAGTTATTTCTCCACTTGCTATTGATTGAGATATTGCATTAGTATCAAACTTAATTAAAGAATGAGATATATCTTTGAGATTACCATAGTATGTTTTTGATATCTCAAGTATCTCATCTCTACCTGTATTTTGAGATGGTTGTTGTAAGTAAATGGTTGCATCTTTTGATGCTGTTACGAAGTAATACATTAGATAACCCTCCCTTTTATATCTTTACCAGGATACTTTAACTCAAATACCGATGGGTCTAAAGATGGATAAACCATCTTACCTTTAGTTGCATTACTAATATTGTATTTGTGTTTAGAGTAAACTCCTCCACATTTATTAACTATTTCACACTTTGGTACAGATAACACACCCTCTACTCCTGCAATTATTAATTCCAATTCAGAAATATTAATTGGTTGATTAAATGCCCAATCATCAATATTAAAATATTTTTCTATTTCGGTTATACATTTTAACATTACTTCTCTTTTATTATAAGAGTTGTAAACCATTATCTCAAAGTCAACACCAATATTTATTACAAATCCATCTAATAAATTTATACCATCTGTTAATAATCTAAACTCTGATAAATATGTTTTAACATTTTCTTTAACTGCTTTATTTAATGAAGTTAAGTTTTTACTTGAGTTATAACCAAGTAAATATAAGTTTATAGCAAAAGGATTGTTTTTTTCTTCTTGACCAGATTTTCCAACTAAGAATCTCTGTAATTCTGTTTTTATCTCTTGTTCTGTTTTTTTATCTCCACTATTTAGTTTTTGAACCAATCCAGCAAATTCTTCAAGAGAATCAGGATTATTCAATATAGAACTAGGTGAATTATTATCTAACTCTCCATCTGGTGCACAATAAGCTTTTGCAACTCCACCAAACTTAGGAGGAAGTGCCAATGCTCTTACTTGATAATCTTTTCTTGTTACTGCTCTATTTTGTGAACCAAAGTGTGCAAGTGCATTTTCTCTAATCTCATCAATAGTTTCTGCACCTCTACCACCACTAGCAGGAATTTCATTTTCAGCTGCTATCGAGTTTTTAACAGTTCCATACATTTGTAGTTCATCATCATCAAACAAACTTAAATCTTCATCAAACTCCATCTTAGTAATTCTTTTTATAGATGCTTTTGATACATTTGATTCAACACCACCACCAACTAAATATCTAATAGATAATGTGGTATTTGATGGAGCCTGTCCATATGATTTAGATTTCAAGAAATTTGCTGGGTCAAATGATGCTCCTAACCTATCAATAGAATTATTTAATCCTAATCCTACATTCTTAAAGTTTGGTAAAAAAGTTTCATCAGATGAAGTTGAGTTACCCGCTCCAAATACAATACTTGTTGTATTATTTGGGTTTACTTGTCTAACAAATCTACGAGATGTTTTAGTTACTCTTAATATACTAGGTACTGAATCCTTAAACTGTGCCAAATCTCCATCAAATTGAGATGTGTTTGGATAATCAGTATAAACCATTTCTTGAGCAAGGTAAGGAACTTCGTACCATTTATTTCCATTTGAATCTCTCACATCATATATTTGGATAATATTAGTATCAGCCAAATCTATTTTATCAAATTGTTTAGGTGAACCAAATTCTATATTAACCTCTTTTTCTTCTGCTGAAATTGCATTAACATACTTTCTTATTAAGTAAAAAGTTGGTTCTTGTAATTCATTTCTTTCGTAAACAGAAACTTCTCTTTCAAACTCATCATTAAAATCAACAAGTTCTGTTGTTCTAAATATAACTCCTGTGTCGGATGTAAGTTCCATTCCTTCTTTTATTCTAAGTAAATAACCCTCATCCATTTCGAACCTATTATCACCTTCGTATAAGTTTCCACTTGCTCTCCTTTTACTTGGAGTAAGTTGGTAAACAGCAACTTTTGTTAATGCAGGTGAAGTAACTTTTGGTTTATATCCTAAAAAGTTTGCAAGAGCAACAACATTATCTTTATCCTCCGCAGTATGTATCATTGATTCTTTTAATGTATCATCGATATAATATCCAAGAACATCTCCTAAATAAGATGCCATTTCTATGAACATCATACCTGGTGATGATTCATTAAAATCAGAATATGTTGTAGGGAAATAAGTTTTAGCGTATTCAATTAAGTTATTTCTGAACTCACCAAAATCTTTATTAAGATACTGAATGTTCTTTCCTAAGTTTTTTCTATTTGTACTGTTTAATGCCATAATCCTATTCCGCTATTTCTAATGAGACTTGATTAGTATCTATTGAATCACCAACTCTAAAAGTTAGATTTAATGTTGCTCGGTGTCTATCTTTCATCTCATCAGTCATATCTATTTCTATTTCTTCAATCGTAACATAAGGTAACCAATAACTTACAGAGTTTGTTATTTCTTTTTGAACTGATGTTTCAAATTCAGTTGTCATTGGTTCAAACAACAATTCATGTAAACCAGTACCAAATTCTGGTTGCATGATTCGTTCACCTTTTCTAGTTTGTAGAAGATTTCTAATGTTAGCCGAAGCCGCATCTACCAAGTTAAACGTTGACTTAAAAAGATTTGCACCTAACCTAACAGGATAATCTAAACCATAAGCATGATTATCAAAATCAGAATCAGTATCCTTTACAATACGTTTTGGTAAAACATATGACATTATTTATCTCCAATTACTTCTTAAACTTTTTTACAAGTGCCGAATTATCTCTGTTTAGAATTCTATCTAATCCAGCTAATCCAGTCGATACACCCAATCCACCTTTTCTACTTCCTTGAGATGGCATATCACCATATCCCATTTTAGCAGCCATTGAATGTTGCAAGTTCGGTGGTACACCTCCTCCCATAGCAACATCTGTTGAATCAAATGAAACCGTCTTATCCATTCCTTCATTTACTGTTTGTTGTGGCAAATTATCTAATACAGATTTTGCTGACGCTCCTCCAGCTTTTTGTTCTTTGGTAAACGGTTTTGTGTTATTCAATACCTCATTTATTTTTTCATTTCTTGTGAAACGTTTTTGAGGTTGTTTCGCTCTTTCTTGTTTTAGAACCTCATCTACTTTTGTAAATGGGTCTATATCTTCTGATATAGTTGATAAAGATAAATTTTCCCCACCACCTATACTATTTATTCTACGAGAAACTTCTTCCTCTAATATTTTAGGAAAAGTTTTCGTTAGAAAAGCCTCGTGCTTTTTAGCAACTTCAGCTTCTACTATTGTTTTTATTACTTTTACTAGTTTTTTTGAATCCATTGTCAATTGTTTTCATTTATCTTAATATAAATATATTAATTTAGTTTTTATAGATTTTAAGTACAATCATTACAACATAACTTTCTTTCTTTTTCCAATTCTTTTTGTAATTGAAATAAATTTTTAGCAAATTGTTCGTTTTTATCTGGTTGTACAGCCGCAATACTTCCTACCGCTTTTATAGCTTCTGAATAGAATCTATCCATTCCTAATTGGTCTTTTTTAATCTCCGCATCTAAAACCATTTCGGCTTTTTCAATTACACCATCAGCATCTTGTAATTTTTCTTTTAATTCATCATCAACAGAATCTGCTGGGAAAGATGTATTTAATCCCAATCTATCAGCTTCTTTTTCAGTTTCAGTTTTTAGATTTCCTACTCTATTTGTATTTCGTATATCAAACTCTGCTGAACCATTATCTAGTGGTCCTGATTGGTTGTTACTTGTGTTTGGTGCATCAGTTGAACTATTTTGATTTTTAGTTATACCAAACATAGGAATATCAGGAATATTATAAGCTGTCCAATTAACTACACCAGGTGCAGGTATTGGTGATGGTGCCGATGGATACAAAGAAGTTGTCATAAACATTCCTTGAACAGTAAATAAATGTATTTTAGCAAACATTGTAAATGCACTTAAAAATGTAAGACAAGAAGCTGTAGGTATTTCAAATGGAACACTAGGCCATGTACCAGGATTTGTAACCATTCCAGATTGCATAAAAAGATTTTGTATTGAACCAGGTGCTGGTATTGGATAAGTTGGAAATGGTACAAGGGTTGCACCAGTCCAATAACCTTTAACAGCATTTCCTATATCTTTTATAAATGCATGACCAGATGGTGTTGTTGCCGCTAAAGCTGACATTTGTGATACGTTCATTAAGGATGTCATTAAAGGAATGTTACCTGCCATAATTGGTTCTTTACCAATCATAACACCACCCCTTCTCATACATGAATCATATTCAGTAACAAACTTAACACCAAACTGTTGAGGTGTGTTTATCGCTATTGGATTGTTCATGTACAATAGCATATTTACTTTGAACAAAGTCCACGACATAATTTACTCCGTAAAGTTTTTAGTTGATTTCGCATCTTTCAATTGAGATTTGATACGATTAAATACTGGTTTATTAATTGGTCCTGGTGATGTTGGTCCAGCTGGTGTTTTGAATACTTGTTGATTTATTGCATCTATAAGTTGTTCCAACAAATCAACTAACTTAGCACCTCTAATCAAAGGTTCTTTTTGTCCTGTTCCACCATTACCACTATCATCTGTATTCAGTCTTATTTGACCATCACCAGTTCCTAAGAAAAATGTACTGTTATTTCTATCAAGTGTTATGTTAACATTTCCACCAAAATCTAAATCGGCACCAGCCTCCCCATTATCAATCTTAAATGTACCATCTGAAATAAATCCATAATCTCCCTTAGAGAAAAATAACATTTCTGCGGCTTTTGATGAAATTAAAACTCTTTCTGAGTTTATTAGTATTTGGTCATTACCTTCATAATCGGGTAGTTCATGTTTTATGGGATTTGTTTGAAAGTTAGAATTACCCTTTTCATCAACAGTACCAGGTTGAAATGGGATTCTATATTTATCACCTCCCATTAGAATGATAGAACCATCCTTATTTATATCTTCTTCAGTTACATCATTAACCTCTAAATCATTAATAGATGCATCGTTTTGTCTATTACGAATGATTATAGTTGGTGAAAATAAATTTTCACTATTATTATATCCACTAAATCTAATTGATTGGCCAAACCTAGATTGTATTATTCTATCTCCTTCATACAATCTTAACTTATGTACATTTTCTGGTGAAAAGTATTCTCCTAATTCAGATTCTCTTTCAGAACTATTAGAAGTTGCAGTACCAGTTTGAGATGTTTCTGAGTATGAGTTACCTGCTCCACCTGAATCTGCTTTTTCTGATAGTTTTTCTTCTGCATTAATTCTAGCGTTTCCAATATTAATATTAACACTTGGAATTCTTTTATAGTAAGTTGTTCCAGCTACCTCTACTAATTGAACCGTTTCTCCTACAAGTGGAACACCTTCATCTGGTACTAGTGGTAAAAATAAAGGAAGGGCTTTTTTGTTTACAGAAAAATCACTAGCCTTTCGGATTCTTGCCGAACCAATATAAGCATCTACTAATTTAGTATTAGATTCTCCTTGAGATGATTCTATAATATTTTCATCATCTTCATTTAATATTATATGCTCAACAATACCAACATCAACACTTTTACCTGCAATGCTAAAACTAGATGCTCCTTGATATTGTTGTGATATTGTTTTTCTACCCATTACTTACCTACCTTTTGTTTGAGTTCCTCTATCTCATTTGTAAGTTCATCAACCTTGTGGTCTTGTTCATCAACTACTTCTTTTGCAGTATCTTCTATTTCTTTTAGTAGTTGTTCTTTTTCATCATCTGTTAGGAATCCTGTATCACCTTCTACCTTATCTTTAGATGCAATTATTCGTTGTGCAATTGCTGCCATCTTAATTAGTGATTCATCGTTTCTAACTGATGTATCAACCAAATCTTTTATGATTGGACCAATTACTGCCATATCACCAGCATGTCTAATTACCTTTTTCATTTCGGCAATCAGTTCTGATATTCTTTGTTTCTTGTTTTGTTGGTTATCATAGATATCCTTAAACAATCCACTTAAATTTTTACCAGGAAATAATTCAAAGTTTGTACTCATGATTATACCATATTATCTTGTATATAAATATGGTAAATCAAAAAAGTGACTATTTATCCATCCATTTGAAGAGTCTGTTCATAATAAACCAGAATGCAATTAAGATTCCAATTACCTTAGATAACATGAATAAATTTTCCATATTGAGGGGTTAATAAAAGACCCCACCGAAGTGAGGTCTTTAATCAATTGATTTTAATAATCCTTATTTTTTCTTAAGGATGTGGTATAGAATAAAGGCACCTACTAATCCAAGTAAACCTTCACTACTCAATCCGCCTAAAATACCCATAATGTTTTCCACTACCGAGTTTTCTGGCCAGAATGGTATCGCCATTCCTTTGAATAATACTTCAAGTACTACTCCAAGAGCGATGATACTTATACCAATTTCTGTTAGTGATTTGGCCCAATCGCCAATCTTATTTAGAAATTCCATATAGTTCTCCTTTGCTTTAATTAAGAAAATAACTTTTCCATATTCCAAAACATCGGACTGTCCAAGTAATAACTATGTAAGCTTGATAAAAAAAATAGTGAATATATATTGAATCCTCAATTAGAAGTGTGTATTGATGAAATATATATAAAAAAACCCCACAGTAGTGGGGTTGAAACGTTACTAATCACTTTGAATTACGATTAGGGCATATAACTTGCCAGTTTGTTTTCTAAGAACTTAATACGAGCTTTCATTTGTTCGTACTCTATCTCTTCATAAGTATAACGAGATTGTCCTTTCGGTTTAATCCAAACTAACTTTCCTTTGTTATACAACGCTTTTGTTCCTACATCATCACTCCAATAAGAATGAGTTAATAATTTACCATCTTCAGTTTTGATGTATGTTCCTTTTTGGTGTATAGAACCATCTTCGTTGAATGCTCTATACTCGTAAAGATTGTTATCTATCTGTGTAATAACTTTGGATTCTTGTCCAAAGAGTGGAATGGTACACATAGAAAATAATAGGATTGCTATTATTTGAACAATCTTTACTTTGATTAATTGTTCATTCATAATTCCTCCTTTAGTATAAATATACCAATGTTAAGAAAATGTTACGGAATTGTTAAATTATAGTATCTTTTTTTTGATAATGTAGTTGTGAATCACAAGAGTATCCATTTCACAATTTAAGAAGGTTTCTATTGCCGATTTGGGGTCTAATACCATTGTCTGGTCTTTTAGATTAAATGAAGTATTAATTACAATAGGATATCCATTATCAGTATTCAACTGTGTAAGTAACTTATATAATCGATTATGTTGTTTGTGTTGTAGTGATTGAATTCTAGCAGAACCATCTATGTGGGTTATAGCAGGAAGTTTATCTCTATACTCTTCTTTAACTTTAACAACTTGATTCATATATGGAACATCTTTAATATAATCAAAATATCTAGATTGTTCTTCTGATTTTACTATTGGAGCGAAAGGTCTAAACCCTTCTCTCTTTTTAATAATACTGTTCAGTTTATCTTTCATCTGAGGGTCACATGGATTGGCAAGAATAGAACGATTGCCTAATGCTCTTGCACCAAATTCCATTTTACCTTCAAACCACCCCACTACATTTCCATTTGTAATTTCTTTAGAAATGATAGGTATGATTTCAGAATGTGTTTTCTTCTCGAACCAAACATCAACATTCATTTCTTCTAATACATCTTCAACATCCGAGTTTAAGTAATGAGGTCCTAGGTATGGAGTTTTGTTGTCAGGTCTATGCTCTCCATTTCTAACATGATATAGATGTAACGCGGCTCCAATTGCAGAACCTGCATCAGATGGAGCTGGTGGAATCCAAATATTTCTAAAGTTTGATTTTTCTAACACTTTTCCATTAGCAGTTCCATTATAGGCACACCCACCACTTAAACATAAGTTATGAGATGAACGAAGTGCATATAATCTATCCACCAATCTAAAGAATAAAAATTCATATTCTTGTTGTAAAGTTGCTGCCAAATCTTTATGTGGTTGATTTAGGTTATCTTCGGGTAATCTGTTAGGTATCCCAAATAATTTTCCTAGTTTTTCATTAAACATATGAGTATCCGACCAATCATATGTAAAATAATCCATATTAAATTCAAACCCACCATCATCAGTAAGAGTATATAGTTTTTTGAATTTATGAGTAAACTTTTTTGGATTACCATAAGGAGCCAATCCCATAACTTTATATTCACCCTCGTTTGGTTTGAATCCTAAGAATGCAGTTATTGCTGAGTACAACATACCAAGTGAATGTGGGAATTTTATATGTTGTACTTTTGTGATTTTATTTGCCTCACCATAATACATACAAGTAGTTTCCCACTCACCCACTCCATCTACTGTTAGTATGGATGCTTTATCAAAAGGTGATGTATAGAATGCATAAGCAGCATGAGAAAGATGGTGGTCTCCATAAAATATTTCAATATCTTTATGAGTTATATCTACAATTTGATTTTCAAATCTAGTGTACTTTAGTTTATTTCTTTTAACTATATTAGTACGATTAAAAAATTGAGATATGGGCCCTCTCTTAACTGATTGTGTTATTCTATCTATTTTGGATTCAGGATTATCATAAAAAGCAACACCTTCAATATTAATTCCCTTAATATTAAATTCTTTATACAACCAATTGATTGTATTAATAGGAAAAGATGAATCGTGTTTTACACCTGTGAATCGTTCTTCCTCACAAGCACCTAAAACCTTTCCATCTTTAATTAAAGCTGCGGCACTATCATGATACCCACATGATACTCCTAAAATATAACCTTGCATTTATTTTATAAATATTCGTTATCTAAATAAGGATTTTCTTCTTCTACTTCTTTTTTAGGCTCCCAAAAAGAAGGTCTCCTTGGTTCTCTAAATTCACCATGTTCTAAATATTCATTTAGCATTTTTTTCTGATGTTTTTTCATTACGTTTACAACTTTTGTAATATAATGAGTTTTACAATCAGTCATTTCTCTTATAAGAAGATACAAATGCTTTTTATTAAAATTTTCAATGTGTTCACTTCTTCTAAATAATTCCAATACTGCATCTGCTATTTGTAAATCTCGTTTTTTTGTAAATACTGAATTTAAGTTTTCATCCCAATATCTTAACATTATATTCTTAAACTCTTTGAATTCATTATTTTCCTCTGATTCATAAAAATCATTTTCAGGATTCCATGTTGGTGGCATTTCTGAAAGAAGTGCGTTTTGTTTCCATCTTTTATAGTTACCATTGTTCTTTAGAATCAAGTGGTTTTTTGCAATAATAGTAAAGTAGGAAAAGGCCCTACCCTTACCTTCTTGGAACATATGAATTTTTTCTACCATAGTAGAAACTACTTCGGTTTGAATATCTTTTTTTGGTACATCAAAATAAGTAAACTTAAATGTATTAATTACATTTTCTGCTAATTTTTCAAATGGATATTTAATTCTTTCTTCATATATTTTAGACCTTTCAGCGGGGTCTTTACTTTTATTGTATTCTATAATTGCTTCTTGAGCAGGTGTTCCAAAATATATCTTGGATTTTTTTCTTCTAGGTCTAGGCATATTATTTTATATCGGTGTTTAGTTCATCAACAACCTTTTTTAATTCGTCAAAGGTAGCACCTACCTCATCATCTTTTTCAAAAGCTTGTTTATGGTCAAGTACTCTCATTCTATCCAATGATGCTTGTACTTTCTCCTGTACGAACTTATTGTTTTCTACTAATGTATCTTCCAACTGTTCATTCTGTCTTAAAAGGTTTCTTACACCTATTAGTAAGACAATATTTAATATAACCGAAATACCAATAATGATATTATAGGTTGTAAATAGTTCTATCATATTATTTTATATTTAATTCGTAACCACTAAATTGAGTAAGGTACTTTGTTAACTTTGTACCATTACCATCTGAGAAATCTTTCCCTTTCTTAAAGAATCTCTTAACATTACCAGGACCTGCCAAATGAGCAGCTGCCAATATTCCACTTTCAGTAATAGTTTCACCATTGATAGTTCTACCATCCCAATAAATTATATAATCTTTAAGAATTTTTTTATTATGAGAAAGTAAATCTAACATAGCCTGTTCCTGTAAATTTGGGTTATTTAAGAATTCTTTTTTAGATACTTTGTATCCGAGGTTTCTTAATGTTTTTCTACCAAACTGATATTTTCCCATGTAACCCCATTTGTTTACAACATCATATCTGTTTGAAGATTCTCTCATTCCTATCGCATCAAGAAACATTTCTTGTTGGTCAATTTTGAGAGGTTCAACCTCAATTCTGATTACTGGCATTTCAACTGGTTGTGTTGAAATAATAATCGGTTCTTCTTGTTTGAAAAAGAAATTATTTGCAAATCCTGTCGTTACTAGACAGGCTAAAATAATTCCTATCGATTTTTTTATCAAATTCATATGGTACTCCTTCTGAATTTACTATGTAAATATACGAAAAATATTTCATATATCCAAATATTTTTTAACTTTTTTTAGGCTTTTCCTATTGGCCCCCAATATAACCCTTCCATTAGTGTTTCATCAAATGAATCGCTTATATCTTCTTCTATGTTTGTTGTAATTTCTTCGGATAGCTTTTCTTTAAGCTCCTGAACTTGTTTCTTTCTTGATTTAACATTACTCATAATCAATTCCTCAAGTTCATCGTGTGATACAACTTTTTTTTCTATAAGAAGTTCGCACAACGTTTCTATAACGGTAGATTGTGTAAATAATCTCTCGTTAAGGTTTTTAATTAATTCTCTTGATGTTAAGTTCATCTAATAAGTCCTTTAAGTTATCTACATCTTCATTTCCATAGACCAAATCACCAAATCCCTTTTCGATTGATTTTTCAGTATATCCCATGGCTTGAGCCATTCTAACACACATAACTTTGAATTCACTAATATCCATATCATCTGGTACTGTGAATTCTATTTCTTTTGCTTCTCGTATTTCATTTACGAGTTTATCGGTATATCTAAATATAAGTTTTCCCATCTTTCCGTAAGTTATAAGATTTCAGCTCCACTTTTTAATAGTGGTTCTGCTTTCTTGTATTTCATAAATTGAGTAGTTCCATCGGATAATTTTACCATTACCCTTTCGTTTCTACCATACTTTTTTTCTCTAATAATTGTTTGAGTGTATCTCCTATCTGAATCAGTTATTAACTTCCCATCCAAGTGGTCAATCTCATGTTGAGCACAAACACACTCTAACAATCCCTCATCATTAAAAAACTCATCTGAGTTTTCCCATGTACCTGTTTCTGAATCAGGTGAGAATATAACTGTTCCTAAATTATCACACTCTAAAGTAAATGATTTATGTCTTACGGTTTTAACTGGTTTTCTCATTGTTTTATCTAAGGATAAACATTGTTCTACATAAGCAACTGTATCCTTTGATACCTCAGTTACTTTTGGGTTTATCAATACTAAAGGTTCTTTAACATTGATTACACAAGCACGAACATCTAATCCTATTTGATTGGCGGATAAACCTATACCGCCATGTCTTTTAAGTTCTTGTAGAAGAGTTGTTGATACTTCATCAATCATCTCTTGAGTCATTGGTTTTGGAGGTATAACACCTCTTAACTTATTTGGGTCTTTAATTAATTTCATTCGAATAAATTTAATTGTGTTTTGTCTTTTACTAATTTTCTTTCTGATATATCCGAACCAATTGGTCTTTCATAAACAGTTTCACCACCATCAGGTGATTCATATATTATACCTGTTAATCCCAGTCCATCTGTTTTATCAATTCTATCCCAATACATCTTTCTAATTTTCGCTCCCAATTCTTGGTCGTTGGGTGTTTCTTCCACTAAAGATTTTATATTTACAATCATCTCTCATTTTCACTTTTTAATAACCAACTAGATGATTGAATCTTATCACCAAGTCCATCAATTAGTTCAATACCAAATTTCTCACATATTTCTCTTTCAGGAATAGTATCATTATTTTGGTCACCTCCATTAGCAAAAGCCAACTTTAGTGAATCATAAAATTTATTTACCATTACCTCTAGTGTTTTGTTTTGTGTAGAATCCTTATCAACAGATATCCAAGCCATATCTACTACACTTAGAGCTCTGATGATTTCAATTCTTTCTTCCTCATCTTGGAAGAACTTAGAGCCTTTTAGCTCTCTTTGTTTATCATTATTAACTATTACTATCAAAATATCCCCTACCTCTTTGGCCTTTTCAAATAACTCTAAATGACCTTTATGAAGTGGATTGAAATATCCTGATACAATAACTGCTTTTTTCATTTAATTATACTTTTGTTATACAAAGATACGAAAATTATTTTACAATTCCAAATTTATTTCCAAGAAAAATTTGCACCCATGTGTCCGAATGATGCCGAATCACCGAATATGGGTTTTTTAAGTTCTAAGAAATCTATAATTCCTTTTGGTGATAAATCATATCCTTTAATAAATTCATGTTCTCCATCAACCATGGCAGTTGCTTGAAGAGGTTGGTCATATCCAATTGCATATGCAAGTTGTACGAATACTTCCTTTGCTCCTCTCTCTCGAAGAATATCTACTGCGATTCTTCTTGCCATGTAAGCGGCACTTCTATCAACTTTAGTTGCATCCTTACCACTAAATGCTCCACCACCAAGTGGAACTCTTGGGCCATAATTATCTACTGCTAATTTTCTACCAGTCAACCCAGCATCGGCGGTGAACCCACCAATGTTCCAATCACCTGCAGGATTACAATGTAATGATTCAATATGATACTGAGGAAAATCCTCAAAGTATTCCATTACTAATTTTTCTAATTCATCTGCTGGTGCACAACAGAATGATGCAACAACTCTTAATGAATTACCATTCATCGTAACTTGAGTCTTACCATCAGTTGGATATTTGTTAAAAATAGATTTATTAAGTTCTCTTGATAAATAATATTCCTGTGGAAGATATTCTTGATTATCATCACAAGCATAACCAATCATAATTCCTTGGTCACCTGCTCCACCAGTATCAACTCCATTAGCAATCTCTGGTGATTGTGTATTGATGTTGGTTATAACTTTTAGTGAATCATCAGTTGTAATATCTTTTACTACTGATTCTATTTCTTCATCTGTAATTTTATACTCCGAGGTAACCTCACCTGTTACATATACTAACCCATTGCCTCCACAAGTTTCTATTGCTACTCGTGAATTTGGGTCATGTGTTAAGTGAATATCTAATAATGTGTCTGAAATTCTATCACACATTTTATCTGGATGCATCGGAGATACACATTCTGCTGTTCTAATCATTTATTTAATTTTTGTTGTAGTTTTTGAATTTTTAACTTTATTTCTTGTGTTTGTGGTTTCACAAGTTTTAACTTTACTATTTCTTCTATTACCTTTTCGTTATCCATTTTTCTTCATTTGATTTAATAAGTCTTTATACTTTTTATTCCACTTAGAAATTTCTTCTTTATATCCTTGTTTTATAGACTCTTGTTTTTCTAATTTTTGTCTAAGGTCTTTATTTTCTTTTTCTAAGTTTTCTATCTTAAGTTGGTATAATCTTGTATGTTCCATATTAATTACTTAAAGGTGCTTTTATTGTGGGGTGAGATTTATATCCTATGATTTCATAATCAAATTCACCATTTAGAATATCCACATTTGATAATTTTATTGTTGGTAGTTGGTATGAACTTCTTAATCTTTGTTCTTCTGCCTGTTCTAAGTGATTCTTATATAAGTGAGTATCACCTAAGTTACCAATCAGCTCACCAGGTTGTAAATTTGTTTCTTCACATAATAGTAGTAATAACATCCCATAAGATGCGATGTTAAATGGTAACCCCAAGAAAGTATCAACACTTCTCTGATTCCATAATAGAGATAACTTACCATCGTTTACATAACATTGAAAAGAATAATGACAAGGTGGTAAAGTCATTTGGTCTAACTTACCAACATCCCATGCAGATATCATCAATCTTCTACTGTGGGGATTTTCTTTTAAGTTTGTAATAAGTTCTTTTAGTTGGTCAATATGTCCTCCCCAAGTTTTCCAAGCTCTCCAACCTTTTCCATAAACAGGACCAAGTTCCCCCCATGTTCTTGAAAACAACTCATCATCTTTTATTTTTTGAACAAAATCTTTTTCTGATAGATACTCATCCAAATCCCATGTAGCTGCTCTTTCATATGTTTTATAAGCATCACCATTCCAAATATTACATCCATTCTGAACAAGATATCGGATGTTGGTATCTCCTTTGAGAAACCATTTTAGTTCTGTCATGATTGATTTTATCGCCATCTTTTTTGTTGTAAGAAGTGGAAACCCATCACTCATCTTATGTCTGATTTGTTTTCCGAAAACAGATATTGTACCTGTACCAGTTCTATCGGTTTTTTCTTTTCCTTCTAATAATATTTCCTGAAGTAATTGTTGGTAGTCTAAATCTAAGTTATTCATATTGTGCTGTCATTCCATCATAGGATTCAAACCTATAATATACTGTTAATTCTTCTCCTGCCTTTATTGGTCTTATAGAGTGTAATGTTCTTTCTTCTGTATTGGTACTGATATAACAATTAGGATTTTCACTATGATTGATAAATCCACCAAGAGGAGTTCGTACCCATTCTCTTCTTGTGGTAGAAACTGCAAATACATGAGTTTCACCAAATACTTCTCCAGCTGAGAAATCTCTTTCTGCAGTTAACCCTAAACCCTCAATTGCACTTCCCATTATTGTTAACCCTTCTGGCAATGGTCTATATGTATCTTCGAATTGTTTCATTTTATATTAGCCAAACGTTCTATTTCTTTTTTTACTTTTATGTTCCAAGGCCCCCAAGTGATATTATCAATCAACCACTTTCTGTAATAAGGTGGGATTGATGCAACTGGTTTACCTTTATATTTTCCAAAGGTCATATAAACCTTTTCTATATCACCATCTTCATTCTTCTTTTCTGCAAGATTAATACCACCTTCTAAGTGGATTCCTATTTCGTGCATTGGAATACCTGTGATTTGTTTCTTACCTTCACCAAACAATTCCCACTCTTCACCACCAGTATCTTTATAATATAGTTCTTCTACCTTACCAAACTTTTCTACTGAACCTACAAAATCAACAACTAAACAATTTTCTTTTTCATCGTGGATACGAGTTCCTCTACCAACAAACTGATACCACCAAGAGATTGATGCGGTTGGTCTACCTGTAATCAAGCAATCTAATTCAGGATAATCGAATCCAACTGTAAGTACATTAACTTGTACAATAACTCGTATCTGTTGGTTTCTAAACTCTTCTATGATTCTCTTTCTATCTGCCTTAGGAGTTCCACCATGTACAACTGCAGCTTGTGGAATCTTTCTTGCAAGTTCTGTTGCTTGTTCTATCGTTGGTACTGCAACAAGAATAGATTTTCTATCATATACTTCTTCAATCTTCTTTACAATCTTATCACCAATGTTTTGGTTCTCATAAGAACGAGCAATAGATTCTTGTGTATATTCAGCACCACTTGAATTGTAAACTAAGGCACCAGTATCGAAATCATAAGATTGATATTCTAATGGTGTCCAATAACCCAACTTAACAATATCTTGAATCTGAGAAACATGAAGAATGTATTTGAAGAACACTCCATGTTTAGAACGATTTGTTAACATTACCAACTTTGAATATGGGCCAGTATCTCCCATGTTGGTTTGTAATTTTAAGGGGGTTGCAGTAAGACCAAGTACATGAGTTGCTTTCATACCATCTACAAACCTTCGAAGTTGACCGGATTTGTTTCGTGGATACCTATCGCACTCATCGATTATAATCTTAGTGACCCCCATATCTTTGAATTGATGTGCTATGTTAATTATCGAACCGATAGTTGCATAAGTAACATCACCCAATTCTTTACTACCCATTGAGGCTGAGTAGATTGATGCCTCTCCACCAAGTGTTATGAACTTATTATAGTTTTGTTCTAATAGTTCTTTTGATGGTTGTAGTACAAGAATCTTTTCACCAAGTTCTTTTGCAATTGCAGCGATAACAATCGATTTACCGAAGGCAGTTGGTGCCACGATAATTGATGGTTTCATCTTTGGAGTTCGTAAAAACTCAACTCCAATTGCTACTGGTTCTATTTGATTCTTTCTTAGTTTCAAAGTCCTAAATCTTTTCTAATATCTTCTTTTACTGTTCTTAAATATTTGGTTCTTTTTTTATGAGAAACAAAAGGAACAGACCAGAATTGTTTTGTTTTGAACCACATAGATAACCTCCAACCAAACACGAAGGTAAATACACCCATTACTAGTCTTAGTTTGACTGAGTTAAGATATAGAGTTCTAACAGGTAGTGATGGAGCTCCATGTGTAATGTAAGTTCTAACTTTTTTATCTTTAAGGAATGGTTTTGGATATGCATATAGTTTTGTAAAGTTTACAAACTTATATGCAAAACCTGGTGTAAATACCTCATCAAAGAATACTTCCATTCTTGGTGTTAACCTAAACCACCATACTGGTGAAATAAAATAAATATGAGTTGACCAAGTTACCAATTCTTGGTACTTCTTAATCAAATCTGTTCTTGGTCTTTGGAAACTATCTCTGTATAAATCAATCACTCGATATGATTGTTTATGTTTCCTCATCTGTCTTGTAGCAGTTTTGTAGATACCATTCCAACAGAATGATTTCTTATCAGGATGACCCACTACAATTAAAATCTTTTTTTGTTTACTCACAACTTATATTTCTTTTTATATTTCTCTAAAAAATACATACCTACTCCTATTTCTAAAATCTCATGTTCATATGGAACATAAGGTTTTCTTTTTGTAGTAGATATAATATCATCGACTCTTACGTGCTCAAATACCTCGATGAATATTTTACCATTCTTTCTTGGCTTCTTGTGTACTACAACTACCGGTGATATTCTATTGTAGTTACCCACTTAATAAACCATATATTATAACACCCAATATAACAACTAAAAGGCCCATGCAAGAAACAAACATTAGTTTTTCATTACTATTGGCTTGTTTTTTACTTCTACCTTGTCTGTATTTCATATCATTTTCCGTCATGATGTCTCCTCTTTAATTTTTTATATTTCTTTTTAAGATTCTTAGCATCTGCTCTTTTTCTTTTTTCAATAGTTTCTAAAGTTTCTTTAACTTTCTTTCTTTTATTCCTAGCGGTTTCTGATTTTTGTAATCTTTTTCCTCTATCCATAATAACTCCTTATATAAATTTATTAACATTGATTTTCTTTTCAATATCTTTTAACTTTTCTTTCATGTAGTACTTTGCATATTCTTCCATCAAAGTATCTAACATTGTATAATGTGACCAAGCCTCTGATTCAATGGGTTTGTTTTCCCATTCGTTTTCGTCTAACCACTCTTTAGGTTTCATCATATTACATCATCATTTCTACTTTTAATCCCAAGTAGAGTGTTACACTTACAATTGTTATTAAAAATATCCAATACAAAATTTTCTTAAAAGTAAAGTAAGGTGGAGTTGTTGCCCACTTCCATCTTTCCTCACCTTTTGCTTGGTTTCGTTTGTACATATCAGTTTTCTCAAAAAGGTCTTGACCAAATTGATATAAGAAAAAAATTGTTCCTACGAATATAAAAATGAATATTGTTTCCCAGTTCATATTTTTATTTTATATAAGGTAATATTGATAACTCTTTTGCTTTAGCTTCTACCATAACATCTACATCGTTGCCATATAAGTTAGGTAACTCGTTGATGTAATCTGAATGAGCTTGTGGTTTTAGTTTCTCATTACTCTCATGTAATGCTTTTGATTCTGAATAGTGAACAATTGGTTTGATATTTTTTGGCCATGTAGAGATTGCCAATTCAAGTGCCTCTTGTTCTGATAAACCACCTGTGTTGAATTTGTGGTGGTGATAATCGAATACAATAGGGATACCAATTCTTTCGTGTATGTACATCAAATCTTTTACTGAGTACATAGATGCTTTATCATCATTCTCAACAGTTAACCTACCTTGTACTGATTCTGATAATCTTTCAAAGTTCTTACAGAATCTATCCATAGCAGATTTCTTATCACCATACACACCATTACAATGAATGTTTAGTTTGTTGTAAGGTGTACGAGATAATCCTAACATATCGAATACTTTACCATGTAATTCTAAATCAGTAATAGTATTTTGTACAACATTCTCTCTTGGAGATACAAGTACATTGAAAGGACCAGGATGTGCGGTGATACGAATACCATGTTCTTTAGCGTAATATCCACATGCCTGAAGTACTGTTTCAATTCGTTTGTAATATGGTGAGTTTTCAATGCCATACTCTGAAGCCCATGGAAATATATCAGAAGATAATCTAAAACATTTGATATTGTTCTGATTGTTCCATTCTAAGATAGTGAATAAATCTCTAGCGTTTTGAAGAGATAATTCACCAGCATATCCAACACCCTTCTCTAAAAAGGTTCTCTTAATCATTGAACGATTAGTAGTTACTTTTGGTTTTTGTTTACCCAAAGTCATGTTAATACAAGCGTATCCTAAATTCATATTATATCTTTTATAGTTTATTTACAAAGTAAATATACGAAAAAAAATCGATATATCCAAATTTTTTAGTAAGTTTTTGTAGTAAAATCGTCAGGATAACCTTCTTTTAACTTATCAAGCTGTCCTTGAGAACCACCAGCATGATTTAACCAGTACTCAATTGCCTGCCTATTGTTAATCCATCTTTCTTTTTTTGACCAATCAAACCATGGGTGAAACCAATATGCTTTACCTTTATATGATTGTTTCCATCCATCGGTTTCGTAATATTTTCTAAGTTCCTCTTGTGATATCTGACCATCTCCATCCAAGTCAGCTTCTCTTTCTTCATCTGATATTATACCATCGCCATCAATATCTAAATCAGATTCATCAATAGAATCTTCCCATTCTTCATCTTCTAAACCATCTCCTAAAGTATTATCCCATAAATCATCTTCTTCATCTTCCTCAGGTACTTCATCATATAACTCTCTCTTACGAATTACTTTTTCTTTTTTAACAACACCTCTATCAATTAATACAGCGTTGTTAAAAGCAATTACAAGTGCAACCGCCAATGGGTCAAATACAAATATAATAATTAAGATAAACCAATTGATAATTTGGTCCATGGGTTTATCTAACAATCCACTAAGATATTGTAGAGGTCCTAATTCGGATGATACTCCCTCCATTGATTCAACATCTAATATTTTTATTTGAATAGATTGTAGTGAATCTGCCGCTACTTCTCTTTTCGCTTGAACACCTTTACGATTTTCTTCCTCCACTCCAATACGTTGTTGAGCCAATCTAAGTTCAGTAGTGGAGATTGTGTTTCTAACGCCCCCAACCACCGAGGTGTCTCGTACTTGGATTGAGGAACTCCTTGCATTACTGAGAGTACTAATGTTATTACTAATTCTTTCAAGTTCTTCATCATAACGTGCTAAATCATCAGCCCAAAACTTTTCTTTCTGTTGTAAGAAAGCCAATTGTTTTTCTTTTATGTTGAATTGGTTAAATGTATCTTGGAATGCCGATGTTAAGAATCCATAGATACCCAATGATGTTATAAGGATTAAAATAATAACTGCTCCACTTAGATACAATCTAAACGCTTTATTTATTTTATCCCAATAGTTGTAAAGATATCCAGCGGTAATAAGTTTAGCAGCTTCTAATGAACTTGCCATGATTATTACAGATAATGAAGCACCAGCAAATAGTTTAGATAAACCACTAACTGAAAAGAACGCCGCATTAAATGCCACGAATAAAGCCGATAATCCTAATAATAAAGTTCTGAATTTCATAAGGTCTACCCCCTAACTACAATCTCTCGGACTTTCTCCAGTCCTCCAAGTACTTCTCGTAGATAAGTATCTGCCGTTTTAGAATCGGCAGGTCTTTCACCTGTAACCATTTCTTTTACAATCTTAACTCGTGTTTCCATCATTTCGATTGTATCGTCTACTTTTTGTTTGTAAATATCTTTCATTTGATATATTTTATTGTTACTATTATAAATATTAAGATATAAAATTTCTTATAAATAATGTATCCTTGAACCTAACGATACTCTTTTATAATTTTTAGGTACATCTTGTGTCATGCTGTGCCAAGCATCATAGGTATTTGAGTGTAATACTGTAATTCCATTTTGGAATGGAATTGATTTTACTTTATTAAACATATGTTTTCTATGGGTAAATGCATTACATGGATGTTCATATGGTAACTCAGAAGGTATAAATGCATCTTCGTAAATATCATTACCAATGTGTTTATAAAAACTAGTACCAATATCTGTGTAATCGTTTGTTGGTGGTACATAAGTTTGCATAGTTACAACAGGATAAGGTATTTTACTTTTATAATCCGCACCACCTGGATGTAAAAAATCTATATGTATATCGGTTGCGTCCCCACCTGTTTTGAAAGTATCTTCCCAAATATAAGTTGTAAATTCACCAAGTTCTTTAGTTTGTTCTTGATGTAGTTCTAGATTAAACTTTTCTAGTATAATTTTTTTTATTTCCCCCTTTTTCTCAAATGCATTCATATGAATACCATCAATAGTATCCTCGTAATACGAATCAGTAAATTTAATAGGAGAAGAGGCTCTTCCATTAAATGAGTCACTTTGTTCAATATGAAACTTAGTATAATCTATATGATAGCCCAAGTCTAAAATCATATGAGGAAATGGTTCTGATAAAACCTCAGCAACTTTTAGTTTTTCTAATACTGTATTCAAATATAAGTGATAATAATCATTCATGTTTTATATTTTTGGATATGATATATACATATGTTTTCTAACTATATCTTCTTCGATATCAGGTGAAGAATGATAAGATGTCATATCAGATAACATTGCATATCCTGTATTTAGTTTGAATGGTGCTCTGAATATAAAATCACAGTTTTCTTTTCTAAATCCCTCTTCCCAATCTTCAGAGTATTTGTGTGGGTCCCAGTATTCAGTACCATAATCTATCGTAGATTCATCATCAGGTAAGAATATTCCTAATGTTATATAAAAATCATTGAAATCAATATGTACATCATTAACAGTAAAAGATTGAGTATCTTCCCATAAACTTACACCTGGTGTTCCTAATTCTACCTTTTCAAATAACTTGTCAACTAATGCACATTTAACATGAATATTATTAATAACATCAGTATAAAGTTCGTTTAGGTATTTATGATTTTTGAAATCATGGAATTGATATCTACCTGGTGGTTCACCTGTACTCATCTCATCTCGTGATGGCCAATGATTTTGTATATTACTTAACAAGGTTGGTTCAATTATATTATCCAACATTATATGTTTAGATGGATATACCTTTAACTCAGAATCTTGTATTGATTGAAGAGCATGTTCTGTTACCTTTGATATCTTTATTTCAAATCCATCAGGATGGGTTATACTTTCAACCATCCCACCCATTAGTAAAATAGGTAATCTAGGATATCTTGGTACTTTTCTCTCATCACAATTACAAGAATTCATATAACCACACTTAACACACCTAACCCTCGGCCAATCGGGGTCGTATTCTGATGGGTGGTATGGTATTCCTTCTTTAGTTCTTGCCATTGTATATTATAAATATAAAAAAAGGGGAATTGCTTCCCCTTCTCTTATTGGCTCAAAATCAAGATTAATATGCAATCTTTAGTGATTTTGCTTTTTTATTGACCTTTTTGTCAATAAGGAGAGTGAGTAGTCCGTTATCGAACTTAGCAGTTGTTTTTGTACCATCATAATCAGTACCAACTGTTAGTGTTAAATCAATATCTTTAACAAATGAAGAAGTATCTTCTGCTTTTTTAGATTTGATTGTAATTTCTTCTTCAGTAACATCTACTGTAATATCTTTTGGATTATGTCCAATAGTGTTAACTGTAACTTTTTGTTTTCCATCTTCTAAAGTTTCTGCTTCAAATGATGAATTTAATCTGTTTGTTGTTTTTGTTGTGTAGATATCTCTAAAAAAATTATCTACGAAGTTTTCATTAATTGTGTAAAACATAATATTCCTTTTTTTTTAATTAAACATTTACTATCTAATGTACCAAATTTGTACCAATCGATATTTTCATGACATAAGATGACAGTTTGTCAGTTTTATGAATGTATGTAATGACACTTTGTCATTTTTCAAATATCCAAATAGGTTCTCCAAAAGTTTTATCTTGATTCTCTTCTGAATTTTTTAGAGTTTCTTCTGAGTATTGATTTTGATTATGTTCTGTATTCTTTACTGTTCCTGCTCCTCCACTATTAGGTCTCTTAGCCATTTCCATACCAATACAACCTTTGTAAGTTAATCCTTTTGATATTAAGAAATCTCCCATTGGGTTTGTGATTTCTTTCCAATCTTTACCACCACCCTTTCCACTAGTGAATACATCAGCAATATTGATTGCCATTTTACCACCCTTTTTCATAGTTGGTATAATTTTTTCTAATGCCTTGTGTAGGAAATATTCATTCCAAGCATCTATTGATTTGTATCTTACCCAACTTTGAGTTTCATCATCACCATATCTTTCTACGTTAAAGTAAGGAGGTGATGTAAATACTAAATCAAAGTAATCGTTATATTCTGAATAATCAAAATCTTCTGCTGGTGATTGGTGAAAGTTTGTTTTAGTTGGTGATTCAAAGAAAGTAGTATGTTTTTGATAAAAATCTCTTTGTTGTTCATAGATAGGATGGTTCTCTTTACGAGGGTCTAATCCAACATAATGTTCTATGGTTTCACTTGCAAAGGCTCCACTTAATCTATCGCCCCATCCCATTGAGAAATCTAACATAGTTTTACTACCTAGATATTCTGTAAGAGCCTTTGTAACATTTGGTTTGTGTTGAGATGCGATATACTTTCTCAAACCAATCATTACTCTCAATTCTTTTTTACCAACTTGATTTAGTTTCAATGAATAAGCCGCTCCCATTAAAGATATCATAAAGTCCCTCGTTCTCCAAGTTCTTGCTGGACCAGGATAACCTGATGAACATATACTCCACCTATTCTTCTCTTGAAAAAAATTAGATGAAAGATTACCTAGATTATATCGTTTGAATAATATTTGTTTATCTTCATATGTAAGAGGATATTTAGATTCTCTTGATTTTCTTGGAAACCATTCTTCTTCCTTTAACAACTCATTCCACCTAATACCTTTAAGTTTCATATAATCATCTCGTGCATCTTCTATACTGTACTTATCAGTTGCATATGGAAGTGGGTACTTCATAAACAAATCCGCCAACATTTCTTTTACTTGGTCTTTGGGATATGATTCTTTTAAGGTTTCCCAATCTTCTGGTGATATAGTAGGATACTCTCCATCGTAATTACCTTTTTCATATTTTCCTAATATATCTTCACCTATATTCATTCTTCTATTTCTTGTTTTGTTAGAGCTCTATAAAGTATTTCTACTTCTTCTTCTGAGGTACATATTCCTAAACCATTAAAGTCATTTATCTCAGTATAGAACTCTCCTTTCTTTATTTTCAAATCTTGATAATCATCATTATAAGAGGATACCATTATAGGAGCATCAGGGTCAGGATTATCTTTTGGTAAAACAAGCTCATAGTAATAATATTCTCCACTATCTCCATCTTCACCTTCGTGTGGTTCTTCTACTTTTTTAACCCACCCCTGTCTTTCAAATGTTTCTTCTGTTATTGGAGTTAATGGCCAAGGTTCTTCTTTTATCATTCTAATACTATTTTAATTGTATCTGAAACTAGATGTTCTCGTATCGTACCAGTTAATATAAGAGTATCTCCTACCATTGTTTTTACAGGTCCGATTACATTGTTTACTTTACCATCTATAACGTAGGAGGATTGATTAGAAGTACTCACAGAGGTTTCATCTTGTAGATACCATTCTAAGTTACTATCCCAACTTACTTTAAGTGGTTCATCTTGGTAGTAATCATATACTCTACCACTAACTCGATGTATCGTTTGGTGTACATCTTGTCTTAGTTCTAAATGATAATACCCATTATTATCAAGTGGAAGTCTACCATCGAGTTCTAATTTTGGTTCTTCTAATAATATTATATCTTCATCGGGTGTACATGATGCTGCTATGAACATCAAAGCCAGTACAATAAATAACATTACATAATCAAAGAATCCTAATCTTTCTTTTTTTCTCATAAAAGATAATCTAAAATTGATTGCCAGTTTGGGAATTTACCTTCTTTACCAGTTTCCCAATTTACACCGAATTGTAATAGTTCACCACTAAACTCACCAGCACCATTCTTAGTTCTATCATCAATTAAGTAATCACCCATCAATAAATCTTTTCTGTGAGTAACAAACATCTTTTTGTGGAACAAGTCACCGAAGTAATCTTCTATCCACATTCTCTTATCACCAGCCGAACCCGCGTTACCCCAAGGAGCTGAAGTAGCTATGTATAAATCATATTTACCACTTTCATGTAGTTTATTAATCGCCTCAATAGCACCCTCGATTGGAGGTGGGTTTCTGAATAACCCTTGTATGTGGTCAGGAAACTCCTTGTACCTTTCTACTAAGTGGGGGTGTTTATCAAACCAATCTTGTATTGCCGCTCCAAAGTCAACAATCACACCATCCATATCAATGTAAACTATTTTTTTCTTATTCACCATATCACTTATTTACAATGTAAATATACGAAAAATATTTGGATTTACCAAATATTTTCGTAACTATTTTTAATAATTTTTGTTTAATCTTCTTGGGGTAGGTGAGACCTAAATCCTAATACTGGTACATGACCTGTAATTTCGATTTCTCTTTTTCTAATAAATTGTTTAGATACTTTTAGGGTTTCTAAATCTGTTTCATTCATTACCCAATCTTTGAAAAGGTAAGTTAACACTTTGGATTTAATTGCTTTAATCATAATTTAAGTTTTAATTGTTTAATAAAAATTGCTCATTGCCGTTTTTAATCCTTCCTTAGTTGCTAAGTGAACTGAATCTACCCTTACTACAAGGTTAGGATTATCTTTATATTGTTGTACTGCTAATTTCTTAGCTCCTCGTAGAGTTCTTGCCCAACAAGTATTCCACCCTCCACCTTCAAAGGTGAACATATATTCTTTTAATTCTAAGCCCATATTATTTGTGATTTATCGATTAATGTATTTACAGTTCCTAAAAGATTATTACCATAATCTACTTGTACTCTAACCAAACCATTAAGGTCTTTATCCCAATCGCATTGGTAGTTATCATCTGTAACAATTCCTTCTTGGATTTGTCCGTATTTATTTTCAAATTTAATTTTAGTATTTATCATATTTTAAGTTTTATTTTAACCAAAGGTCGTATATGTAATCGTAAGAAGTTTTAAGATTCTCAGCTAACTTAGCAAATAATCTTTCTCTAACTATACTATCATCAACACCGAAGTAGTTATAAACATCACCTCCGATGAATAGTTCATTTAACAAACCTTCAAAGTTTGCATTTTCATTAATTTCAACACCCAACTCATCAGTTGGATAGTTTTCTAAATAAAATTCTTTAAGTGTCATATTTTAATTATTAATCATTTACATTGTAAATGTACGAAAAAAAGCCGAGACTGCCAAATATTTTAACACTTATTTTAGTGTCATTGTTATTAACTCAAACTCTTCATTAGTAATTATACCTTCCATAAGAGCCAAATACTCTTTCGATACATCTCTACCAGTTATTTTATTTATTATAATCATATCTTATCTATATAAAGTTACAAATAGTCCGAAGTTCTTATCAAATACCTGAATAAGGTTTTCATAATCACCACTTTTCATTTCGTTAAGAATTTTATTACTATCTAAATCAAGTTGTTTAGCAAGATTCTTAGCAGTTGCCAAAAGGTAAAAAGCATTACCTTGAGGTCCAGTCAAATCGATTTCGATTCCTTTGTTTTGAGTTTTTTTACTTTTAATCATATCACTTATTTACATAGTAAATATACGAAAAAAAGCCGAGACTGCCAAGCAAAAAGTGAATTATTTTTGATTAAATTAGGGTTGTTTTTTCCTCTATAAATTCATGTAAATTATGAAATGTCTGAGGAGCTGGTAAGAACTCATTGGCGTGTTTTATAAAGTCTTTGTGATTTTCGTGAGTTGTATCCCACACATTATGTTTATCAAATTCTTGTGGAGTAAAAGTTCCCCAATTATTTATCTTACCATAAAACACTTTTGTTTTCTTCTTGAAGATACTCATCATCAAGTCATAGAATATTTTCATTTCCATGTAGTTATGATTCTGAACAACGAATGATGTTTTTACACTATTTAGTGTTCTTATTGTAGAAATAAATTTTAGGTTATCAATTAATTCATTCCATTTACCATTTATTCTTGTTTTATTTTCATAAGTATCTTTAGTTCCAGCATCAATACTTATTTCACATGATTTGACAAATCTATGTATGTTTGGCATAGAATCCCACATTTTTTTATTCCAATAAGTTGCGTTGGTATGTAAGTGAATTCTTTCTAATTTAGGATACTTAGATGTATCAAAGTTTCTTAAATAATCTCTAAACCCAACTGATATAAATGGGTCTCCACTTCCTGTTATGTATATTACTTTTACTGATGAAGCATAATCATCCTCTATTTCTTGGATGGTTGCTTTAACAGTTTTTATTTTATTACTATCGGCAATAAACATTTCAATTCTACAAGAAGGACATGCCAAATTACAACTTCTATCAAAAGAAAATTGTATTGTTCTTGGTGCGAATTCTATATCCTTTTTATGTTTATCTACTTTCTCTTGAACCTCATCTGGTAAGAATCCTTTTCGATATAAAGGTCTGTGTTCTTTTACTCCCTTTGGTATAGCAAGTAAAAATGGACACTGTTGTTTATCACAGTATTTATAAGAACCATCTATTATAGAATCTCTTATATCTTTAGCAACATCAGAATTAAAAGATTCTCGTGCACTCATACCCTTTGGAAGATGTTTAGTTAACCAAGAAGGGCAACATAAAAAACTTCTAAAGTCATGTACTTCAATTCCATCAAATGGAACTGCACAAATAAAATCTTTATATTCACTCATTACGAATATTCGTTTAGTAATTTTAATAACTCATCGAGAGCTTCATGTCTATGATTATCTTGTAAAGATACAGAATATACATATTGTGATGATTTGAGTTTTGGTACATCATGTACTGCAGAATCATTTGAAAACTTCAAATCTATTTGTTGAGGGTCACCTGTAAGAACCATAGTAGAACCTTTACCCAACCTACCCAATACCATACCAAGTTGTTGTTTAGTTAGATTTTGAAACTCATCTACAATCACACAAGCGTTATCAAATGTTCTACCTCTAAAGTGAGATAGTGATACTAACTCAATGTTTTCATCCGATTCCATCTTCTGTAATATATCAGGTTTGTTATAAACCTTTCTCATATTAGAACGAATCGGTACTAACCAAGGCTCCATCTTTTCATCTAATGAACCTGGTAGGTATCCATTATCTTCGTTTGATACTGTTGGTCTTGTTATAATGATTTGATTTATCTGTCTTGTAAAAAACATATCTAATGCAACTTGTACCGCTAGTAAGGTTTTTCCACTACCAGCTTTACCCAATATAAAATTATATGGGTGATATAAGATGTTTGCTTTAGCATCTTTTTGTTCTTCTGAAAGAGTTATTGAAAATTTTATTTTACCTTTTGGTGCCTGTTTACTCATGTTCTGTGCCATTTTTTTCCTTTATAAAATTATGATTAGTGAAACCGTTTCTATAACATAATTGTGCAGATGCTCGATTCCAATCATCTGAGTAAAGATACATTGTGTCTGTATTCGTTGAATCGAAACTATATTCAAATCCTTGTCTATAAAATATCATTGCAGAATTACCTCTATCTGGTTTGTGCTTTCTACTTACCAGAGCTCCTCCAATATAAATTTCATTTTCGTTTATATCCTGATAATGAGATTTCCAATCAACAGTTACACAATTAGTATTAGTCCAATGCCATCCTAAACACTTTTCTTCATACATCCATAAATGACATTGTGAACCAAACTCCAACCTTTCATAAACTATTTCAGGAGTTGGTGTACCATCCCATTGTAAATCTTCATGGTGATACTCGATTGATTTTTTTATGTGATTTAAGTTTTGGGAAAAGTTATCTGTTGATAGTGTATTGAACCAATATCTATTATCAAACTTATGAGGACGTAGATTATGTTTATATAATCTAAATTGAACTATGTTATTTATATTCATAAAGTAACTTCTTTACTAATATAAATATTATACTATTTTTTTATTATATGATAGAGTTAGTTTTTAGATGTTTTGTTTCATCGAACCACCAAAAAACAGCAACTTCTCTATAACCATTTTTTATTTCTCGTACTTCGTGCATATCAGTACCACCATTATAAGTTATATATTCTTTCTTACTTTCAAATGGAACAAATTTATTATTGATATAAAACTCCCCACCTTCCAATTCAATTGATTCCAACATTATAACAAGAGTAAATGTAGATTTATCATAATGAGCTTTTGTTTTTGCATTTGGAGAATACTGTATTTTATGCATTGTTACAATATTATTCTCATCTTGATTAACCAATTCACTAACAAATTTTTTAAGTTCGGTATTATCTAAACTATAATAAGTCATTTTATGATGACCACCAACATATCCCTTTGTTTTGTAAACACCAGGTGCTGTTTCTTTTAATTCTTCGTATTCTTTAGGATTAGATATTTTAGCGGAGTTTAACAAATCTTTCAATTTGTTATATTCTATATCAGTTAGTTTCATTATAAGAAATTAAATTACCTTTTCTCTGTACTTTCCATTTAGAGGAATCCCTCTTCTGATTGCCTCTAAATCAGATAAGAACCAATCTATATCTGCACACTTTTCGTAGTTTTCTTGTTTTTCAAACCATCGTAGACATATAGTTAGAAATTCTTTGAATTCTTCATTTGGGATTCTAATAACTGCACCAGCATTTGGATGAATTACCATCACCAATTCTTTTTTACCTAATTTAGAAGCTTTGTGTATTTGAGATGATATCTGGTCAAGAACTTCATTTCCTCTAGATTCCAAAAATGTTTTTGCTCTAGGATTCTCGTTTACATCTAAGTATCTTCTCCAATTTACCGTACTAAATGCTGTTGCTCTTTTCATACAATTACTGTTCATTAAATGATGTTATTGGAGCATAACTATTTTTTTGGTCTATACCTGTTATAACATCATCAAAGTTTAATCCCATTGGTTGGTCATATGATATAACAGAGAATGGTTGAATTCCACTTCCTCCACTTGATGGTGCAATTCTTATAGTATCTCCCTTAACATTATTACTATTATCTGATGATTTAATTCTATCAGTTAACTTACCTCTACTACGCGAAAAGAATCCACCTCCTTTACTTTTTGGTGCTGGTCTAGGAACATCTCCCTTCTTAACTGTAATTGGTTTCGGTTCTTCTGCTTCCACTTTAATTACAGGTTCAGGTGGTTTGGGTTGTGTAATTGTTGGTGGAGTTGATATAGTAACCGAGGTTGCTGTTGAAATATCTTCAAATGTTTCAAACTCCAAACCAGGATATTGACCAGAAACATCTAAATCAGGTGAATAACTAGTAGTGAATATACTAAAGCTTCCAATACTTTGTGGAGCCAAAACAGTATCAGTTGTGTTTGGATTGAAAAAATCATTTAAGTAAGTTAATACATCGGTTACTGTTGTAATTTTTCTAGTTACAGCAACTTCCGCATATCTAGTTCGTGTTGTACCACCATGAACAATAACATCGGGTTCTTGTCTAGTTACAGAACCCAATGTAACACTTATAGTTGGTATTGTACTTTTAGATATATAAGGGTTACCTAATCTTTTTAGTGAATTTAGATAACCAGCATCTGTGTATGCGGCTCCATTTATTTTTATAATTATTCCATTTAGGTATGGATAATTGACACCACTAATCCCTTCAAGTCCATCGTTTCTTACAGACCCTATTGAACCAAGTGGTCCTCTTAATGAGTTTCCACTATATGTTCCATACTGATTCGTTATGTCAGATAATGATATCATATACTAATAAATATAGGGAAAACTAATTACTTGGTAAGTTCGTGAAAAGCTTTATGAATGGAGTTGTGTGTATCTAGTGAAGAGTCATCTTCTCTAAATTTTTGTGCAAGTTCCCAGACCTCTGTTCTTATTCCGAGTGAATGGGATTTGTATAGGATTTCTTCTGTGATTTTTTCATTTGTCATAACTACATACCTGCAAAAGAATCATCGTAAAATTGTACATTAACTCCTGCCTCCTCTAACATTGACCAACTTCTTTCGTAGTTTTCTTCCCAATGTGAGCCTTTAGTAGTAACACCTCTTTCACAAAAAATTCTTGTTATACCTGAGTTTATAATTCCTCGTGCACAATCTGAACAAGGGATTCCACAACTGAGATACATTGTACAATCTTTGGTTGATACTCCAATTCTTGCTGCATTATAAATAGCATTTCTCTCAGCATGTTCAAACCAAAAATACTTTTCTGGCCTTTGTTGTCTTTCTTTTTCGTTATCCTTTAATCCTCTTGGAAATGAGTTGTAACCAGTAGATACAATTTCCTTATCCTTACCAACAATGATTGCACCGATTTGTGTGTTCTCATCTTTGGATTTAAGTTTGACTGTGTGAGCCAATGTTCTAAAATATTCTACCCATCTCATATTATATAACTATCTATGTTTTTATTTTTTATTTTATCTACTCTAAGTCTATTATTTGAATTTGTATCAAAAATATCTTCATAATAAGTTATGGGTATTGAGGTTTTTTCAGATAAGGAATTCAAATATTTATTAGATTCAGTTATGTGATTTAATGCATGCTTAATATTTGGTAATGATTTATATTCATATTTATCATACCAGTTATTTGTCCAAAGAGCGCTTGCATATGATTCTGAGGCTTCTTTTGTATTTTTTCTTGATAATAAAATTACTTCATCAAATTCTTTTACAAAATCTATTGACCATTCTAGCCATCTATCATAATTAATTTTTTTAGAATAAGTGCCATCTTGTCCTACAAGTAATTTAACAACAACATTTTTTTTATCACTAGTATATAAGTTTTTTTCATATGCCCTATAACTAAATGGTTCGAATATATGTTCTAAATTTTTTTCAGAAGAAATGGATTTCATTAAAGAAGTAGAGCCAGACCTTGGTACTGATATTATTAATACTTTCATATATATAACTATATTAGTTTAACTATTTCAGCATCTTCTATTTCATTACAAAAGATAAATAAGTTTAATCTGTTAGATTTGAATACGATATCACACCCCAACCACTCCTTTACTGCCTGTGCATTTAGAACTCGTGTTATTGGATATCTAGCTACAATTTGATATGGGGTTTGGTTTATATATTCTATGGGACCACATTTATCAGGATACCTACCAGTTCTCATTACACAAATTTATTTTCACGAACCCATACAATTAATATCCACTTTTCACCTTTAGTAACAGGTAAACCAGCATGTTCTGATTCGGCTATCCCCATTCCATTTTCATAATTTAACCAACATATAGCTTTTCCTAATTCTGGTTTAACTACTTTTTTTAGTTGAGGAAACTCAGTTGCACCACCTTCAAAATCATCATTTAAGTAAACTAAAAAAGAATGTGTTCTATTTCCAGATTCACCGATTTCAACGTTCTCATCAACACTATCTTTAGAAAAAAAATCATGATGAATTTTATACTCACCCCCCACATCATATTTTACGATATGAAGTTCTTCTTGATTTTCAATTGGGGTTTGTGTCAAATAAGATACTTGTTTTTTTATTTCATCTAAATAAGGTGAATCTATATCACCCAACCAACAAGAGTTAGCAACTCTATATCCTTCTATTTCCTCACCAACAGTACCAGCCTCTTCTAACTTAGTTGATGCAAGTCCAATTAAGAAGTCACACCATTGTTTAGAAAAAAACTTAGGATACTGTACTAATATGTTAGATTCCATAATAATAAATTATTTAGCGGAGAAGGAGGGATTCGAACCCCCGGTACCGTTAAGTACGCTGGTTTTCAAGACCAGTGCATTCGACCGCTCTGCCACTTCTCCTACCTTTGAATTACCAAATAGTAAATTGTGTTTTAATATTAGAGCCTTTGGAGGGACTCGAACCCACGACCTGTTGATTACAAATCAACTGCTCTAGCCAGCTGAGCTACAAAGGCGTTTTGTTAGAAGTTTTGTCTTAGTGCCAAAAAATCATCTCTCATTTGTTGTACCTCTTTTAGTAGTTCTTCGTTTGTTGGAGGTATTCTTTCCATAATAGATTTTGTAAGTATATCTAATTTATTTATTGTATCTTTTTTTATATTGGTTTCAGTATCAACAATAAATTGATTTAACTCTAACAAATCATTATTAATTCTTAAATGAGTTTGTTGGTCAGTTATAGATATTCTATTATTCGTTTCTATATGTAAATCTTCTACTCTTTTTTGTAGTTTATATATTCCTCTTGCTAACAAAATACATGAGGTAGATAAAAGTACTATTGCTATTGTTGTAATCATAATTTATAATTTAGTAGCCCCTAGGAGAATCGAACTCCTCTTTCCAGGATGAAAACCTGGCGTCCTAACCGATAGACGAAGGGGCCAAAATTTTCTTCTCAACTGATTGAAAAGAAAACTTAAGTAGGTAACTGAAAAACAAATCACCTAATATAGAGTTTATAAAGAAGGGTAATGCCATTGTATAACAAAGTAAAAACCCTTCCAATGTTTTAGGGTAACCACCTAACCAAACTCCAAAGTTGGTGATTATGAAAAATATTAGAGATGATATTAGTACGTTGTGTACTTTTATTTTTTTCCAATATCTACCCAATAAACTTATTAATAAAAAAGAACCATAAACCCATAGTGTAATTCCATAGAATCCTAAATAGATATCTGATAGAACCATTGCTATAAGTGGTAGGGATATTCCCAACCATTTGTTCTTGAAATTTGTTGAACCAAATAAAGCCAATGCTGTGATTGGTGTAAAGTTTGGTGGATGTGGTAATAATCTTACTAACACAGCCACAACAACAAATCCAATAAGTAATAGTTCTCTTTTATTCATATATTTTATAGATTCTCGTATTCAGTAATGAATTCGATGAACCAAGCAATTAACGTATATTCTTTAGCAGCGTTCCAAGCAGTTGTTAGTTCATCTACTAAAGTTCTAAAGTTAATCACATTTGTATCTGTTGATGTATCGTAAAAATTACTAACGGCTGTAGTCATTGATACAGTACCACTTTTGATTGCGTTATCGAATAACCAATCAGATTCAGCACTAATCAATCCTTTCAACGTAGTTGCCGATACACTTGAAGAAGTTAAACCAATTGAGATTGAATCAATTGCTTTGTTAAGATTAACATCTGTAATAGTTGCTGCAACCATAACATCTAATTTATCTCTCAATAGTTTGAAATTCTTATACGTTAAAATCTCATCTTCCAATACAGCAGCTTGTGCTTGTAACGTAGTAACTTGAGTTTGAAGAGAAGTTACACTTGTAGTAAGTGTAGTAACTTGTTCTGTCAATGTAGTGTTACTTGTTGTTAACGTAGTATTAGAAGTAGTTAACGTTGCTACTTGTGCATCTAAAACATCCTTTTCAGAAGTTAAAGTTGCAACTTGTGCATTCAAATCAGCTACGTTATCAGTTAATGTTTGAACTGTTGCATTTTCAGCGGTTAACGTAGTGTTTGATTCAGTAAGAGTACTTACAGAAGCTTCTAAACTAGCAACTTCAGTTGTTAGATTAGTAACTTGTGTTGTAAGGTCTGTTACTTGTGTTGTCAACGTATTGTTATCAAATTGTAACTCAGTAATCTGAGTGTTCAATTGATTCTTAATGTTGTCAACATCCTCTGGTGAAAGCCAATCGGACTTTTCACAACTTACAGTTATTCCAATAACTGAAAGCAAAAATAATAAAATTACTTTTTTCATAATTACATTAATTTAGTTAATGTAGTGGAGAATATCGGAGTCGAACCGATGACCTCTTCGGTGCAAGCGAAGCGCTCTAGCCATCTGAGCTAATTCCCCTTCGAGTATATAAGTATATATAACTTATATTCTTGAATCAGGACCAATCATCATCATCATAGTTTTTCCAATTCTTTTTGGATTTACCTTTTCGAGAATAATCTTTTTTAGATTTATGAACCCTTTCGGTAGTTTTTTTACCAATGTGGTGAGATGCCTCACCATAGGTCATATCATCCCAAGTCAATTTCTCTTGATACTGGTTTTTCTTCTTCTGTTTCTTCATCACTAATCAGTTCCATTTTGGTATTATTCCTATGTCTTAGATACTGTTGCTCAGTCCAAGTTGGAGTTCTATCGGTTATAAACTCTAATGAATAAATCTTTTGAGATTGCTCTCCTTCTTCGGTAACTAAATATGTTAATTTTCTCATAAGTTTTCTTGGTATAAACTTTCTCTTAGAGTATCCAAATCTAACAAAATATCTGAATCCCCTACTGTGTGATTTAATTCTTCTATCTTATGTTCTTCTGAAGTATATCTGAATGCTCCACTTAAACCATCTTTATTAATATATGTTCCTGTCAGAAATGATTTTTTACTAACCTCTTTAATATTTTCAGCAAGCTTTAATAATAATTGATGAGGTACAGAGTTCTCTGTTGTTATTTCCAAAACTATATTATCCAAATCATCAACATGATATGATGATGATATATTCCAAACTCCTGCTCCAAGTGTTTCATTCCATGATTGTTCATCTGTAATATCAACATCAAATATATTCTTAACTAGTTCGTTTGCACCTAGAAAAGTTTCATCTTTAGATTTAGTAAATATTTTATCTAAATATTTAGATAACTTACTATTTCCACCATGGAATTTAAGTGATGTGTAAAATAAAACTGGTAATTGCTCTTCCATTTGTTTGTAATGATTTACAAATATACGAAAAAAATATTAGAAATACAAGCAGTAATCCATATATTTTTTATATTTGCTAATTTGATTAGTATCTGGTTTCCACTTTTCAATAGATTCATGGAAATCTCTAGTTATTATAACATCTAGCTTTTTAGAATGCATTTGATAAGCTAGTTTGAAATTGTGGTCAATATTATCTTTATTTTCTTTTAGAAGTTGTTGTATTTCATCATCTGATAAATTTGATAATCTATCTATCTCTTGACAAAACATATGTATCTTTCTTTTAAGATGAGGTTGATGTATGTATTCATAATTGATACCTGTCATTTCATATTTGAATCCTATATCATTTATAAAGTCAAATGTTTTAGAATTCATGAGAACCATTGGTAGTTGTTTCCAAAACATCGGCTTAAATGTTTTCTCAGTAACAAATATAGAATCCTCTCGTAGTGATGATTCATTTGATATCCATAAATAAGAATCTCCATTTAGAGGTGTTTTCCTTGTATTAGGTATAACCTTAACTACACCCTCATTCAATGTATCTTCACCAACACTCATATTGTTAAGATATCTGTACATAGATTCTCCATCTCTAACATTGAAATACTGTTCTAAATAAAACTGTGCTCTTTCTTTAATGAATTCTTTTGATTCAGTTTCTATTACCTCTTCTGTTTCATTTTCTCTATAAGGAGCAAATACATTCATTATATTTTCCCTATTGATAATATTTGTTTTAGATAATGAATATGTAAGATAAGCTCTTTCAGGACAAATTCTTCTAAACAAAGAAGTTGAGAAATACTTTCTTTTAGTGTTGATTATAGTTTCTGCAGAATCTCCTTGGCCTGATTTATCAGGATACTCAGGTGCATAATGTGTCCACACTTCCCAATTAGAAAAAAATGGAAAAGGTTCGTGGTTGTTTTTTTCAGCAAGGTCTTTTAACAAATCACCTACTATTAAATCATTAGATGAAATTCCTAAATACTTTATTCCATTGTTTACTTTTAGATTATAAAAGTCAGTATAAAAATCTCTTAACAAGGGAGCTTCTGAATAGAATGATATTATATATTTTAATGGAATATCATCATTTGGGAAATTAGGATTTTTATTTTTATAATGGTGAAGTATGGCTTCTATAAAATAATATTCATTTGATTCTAATCTAGGTCTTAATGATGATGTACCAATAAGTATTTTAATATCAAAGTAGTAAGGATGTCTATCAACTGTAACTCTTCCTTCTTTATGATAACCTCTTTCTTCAAATAATGAAATGGCCTTTCGCCATCCAATATATCTATCCTTGAACTCGTAATCCATTATATCATTGTTGTATCTTGCTTTCTAGATTCAAAATTTATATCATCATGATTCTCAATATCTAGAAGTATTGTATATATGTTGTTTGGGTCATCTCCTTCGAGTTTATTAACTTGATAACCATTCTTAAATCCAACAAGAGTAGGTAACCCTTCCATTCCCCCAACGAAATCTCTACTCCAGTCTTGAGTATCAGGATTTGCATAATAGAATTGATATTTTGGATTATCATTTGAAGCCTTTTCAAATTTTGGTTTAAGTTTTCTACAATAACCACAACTACCTTTTCCAAACATTACAATAACCTTTGAATTCTGTTGAACTATTTTTTCTAAATCATCAAGTACTATTTCTTTATACATTTTCCTTTTCCCAATTAGCAGGACACATACCACCCTTTGTATCATTAAATATTTGAGCATCAATTAATCTTATGATATCATCAATTTTTCTACCAATGTACATATGATTAACTGATTGGTGAAATACTGTTCCATCTTCGTTTATAAGGTAAGTTGCTCTATATGTAACATTATCTTCATCATCACAGATATCTAGTAACTCAGCAAGTTCTCTTTTTGTATCTGATATCAATGGATATTCTACTCCTTTTATACCACCATCATCTATATCAGTATTCAACCATGCAAAATGTACATCTGTTGTATCACATGATGCTCCATATACAAGTACGTTTCTTTTTTCTAGTTCATTAATTGATTCTTGTAATGCTATCAACTCGGTTGGACATATTGTTGTAAAATCTTTTGGATACCACAGTAGTAGTATTTTCTTTTCTTTATACTTGGCTACTTCTACTAAACTTTCTTTAGATTCATCACCTAAATAATCAACCATCTTTACTTTGATGTTTGGAAATTTTTTACCTACTAAATTCATATTATTAAATATATTGTTTTTTATTTTTTTTAATCAACCCAACTCATCAATCTTGTTTCTTCTACATCATGTAGAACAATTGTTTTATCTGTAATTTTACTATCGTAGAAATATTCATATCCAAACAAAGCTACATCGGTATCACAATTTTTAATTATTTCATCGGAAAATAAACCACATCCATTTGCCCAATATTTATCTTTGTATGTATCTAAACAAAGATTCACAATTCGTGAGTTGGGTGTAGAGCCATATACAGTACAATCTATTAGTGTTCTATATTTTGTTGTTGGTTTCATTCCTGAAAAGAATGTATGTTGTTCGTTTAGTTTCTTTAGTATTAAATTAAATGATTGAATCGGATTACAATCTATATCAACATAGATACCTCCATAATCTCGTAACAATAATAATTTAATTCTATCTGTAATATATGCCCATTTATATAGTGCAGGAGCCTTTATATATTCTTGTAAAAAAACATCATCTTTATATAATTCAAATATTTCATTTCCCCATAACTTATACTCATAATCGGAGTTTACATCTTGTATTTTATTTGTAAACTCTTTGCAGTGTTCGGGTATATCTTCTTCACCAATCCATATTTGATGAATTTTTTTTGGTATTTTTGAATTCATATTGCAAGGTGAGGTAATTTCTCATGTAATCTTTTCATATGTTTACAAGGAGTATATCTTCTAAATCCTCTTGCTGGACATTCACAATCATCTATAACATAATCAGTAACTCTTACTTGGTAGTACTTAAGATTACCTTTCTTATCTCTACTACCCATTTCTCTATAATACCAACTATTTGTCATAACCTACAAAATCATATAGAACTGGCTCAACCAATCCTTGTTTAACTGCATATGGATATTCTTCATTCAACCAATAGTTCTGAACAGTTTCAACTTCATGGTGAACATCTTGATAAAGGTCATCGATACTATATCCACCACCATATTTGATACCACCACAAAGAACCATCAGTTCATTGAGTTTATCGAAATCGTTTTGGTATTTAACAATTGATTTGATTATGTTTTCTTTCATCAAATCTGCTACCTTGTCATTGTAATCATACATTTCTTTTGACCAAGGTTTTGTTACTTTAGGTTTTATTAGTACATTCATATCTTAATTATTTACATAGTAAATATACGAAAAAAAGCCGAGACTGCCAAATATTTTAACTAATAATTATACACCCTTGATTGTAGGATGGTATCATATATTTGAAGTCATGTTTATCCAAAACATCTTCTATGATTCTATCTTGGAGTGGCTTTGAGTTACCTGTAATAATTGTACATTGGAAAAAGGGGTCTATCGATTTTCTAAGAACGAAATCTTCTGTTATCAATACCGCCTCATCATGAGTCATTCCATGTAAATCTATCTCATTCATCATAATAAAGTTGTTTTTGTTTTGTTTATAAAATTATATTGACTTAACAGTTTATACTGTTCTAAACTAAATGCGGTATCTTTTATTATAGTATTAAATTTACTTTCAGATATATCCGATATCTTCCCATTATCATCTAATAATTTTTTTAATTGCTTTGTTAACTTTACCGATTTATATCTTTTCCAAAATTCAGTATCATTTCTATCACATACATAATGATATCTAATAAAACTAAGTGTTGATTTATAAACATTATTCACATAATCATTAAATGCCTTTCTATTTGTAAAGTTTAATTCTACTATTTTTTTTATTTGCATTAAACAAATCATTATAGATGTTGCTTCGATTGGTTCAAAGAAGTGTGAACTCATTCCAACTACAATAGTATTTCCAACCCATGTCTTGTTATAATAACCAGATTCAAACTCATAGTATCTCTTAAACTCAACATCACCAAATCTTTCTTTTATTTCAGATTTACATTCATCAATAGTTGTTAATTTGTTATCATGGAGGTATCCATAATTTTCTCTATCTTGTAATGGTATCTTAAAACACCATCCATTTTTCATTGATGTTGCATCTGTTCTTTGTGGTTCACCTTTTGGTGTAATCTTCGGTATAGTAAAACTGAGTACTGAATTAACTCTAAGTTCATCTGATGTTGATATCCACTCTTCATTAAATTCTTTACCAAATGTTATTCTACTAATACCACTACAATCAATTAAGAAATCACAATTATATTCGGCTGATTTTGTCTTAACTTTGTTTATCGTTTCACCATCTCTATCAAATCCAACAACATCATCTATTATGTAATTTATTTTATTACTAAATTTATTCTTAAAATAATCACAAGCTTGATTCGTATCAATATGATAAGCGTGTGGATTACCTCCATTGATGTTAAAATCATGATTGTATTCAGAATCATCACCAGCCCATCCTTTGAATGTAATTCCAATCTTTTTTGTAGAGTTTATTGAATTAAAAAAATCATCCCTATCTATATTAACATTATCTAGAAACTGTGTGAAGTTAGGAACAGTTCCTTCTCCAAATCCACTCTTAGGAATAGATGGACTTTCAATTAGAGTAATGTTATCATTATTAAAATAAGTGTATAGATAAGATGCAGCCATCCAACCAGTATTACCACCAATTATTACAAAATTTCTCATTTTACTAAGATGGGTCTTTCCAAAATGTTTGTACTAGTATTATTGTAAAACACAATAATAACTGAAGGGCTATTTTAGTTGTAAACTTCTCACCAAAGAAAAGTTGTATCATTACAGCATATACAGTCATACCAAGAGCAAATCCAACGAATCTAGCTCCCCATATACTTCCACCATATCCTTCTACATTATATCGTGTTGCTAGTATAAATACATAAGTAAGAGGAATTGCCAAAGCATACCATCCCCAATATGTTTCATCGTATTTAGGATACTTGAACTGTAAGTTATGTTGAAACCATGCTCCCAATTGAGCAATAATTGTTACTATCGCTCCAGCGAATATATAATACCAATTTAAGTCTTTCATGTTTTATTAAGTTTTATTTGGGATATAGAAACGTATCTATATAATCTAATCTCATGTTTTGTAACCACTCTTTCTGAAAATCCTTATAGTAACCACTATCTAAGATATCCTCTAAACTAGTCCTTGTGGTATAGGAGTATAAAGACCAACCACCATCTATCTTATCTATCATCTTCTCTATAAAGATAATCTGCAATTCGGTTAGCCAATATTTCTTTTCTTTCATGTTTTATAAGTAAGCGGGTCCGTAGTAGTTCCACTTGTCAGAACCATCGAAGATATTACCTCTACTGTGTTTGGCTGGTGAGTTCCATGAAGCTGGTTTTAGTAAATCTCCTTTACATACCAAAGAACCTTTTACTACACCTTCCCACATAGAAACGAATGCCCATACCGAACCTTCATCAATAATCTTCATATATTTCTGTCCCTTTTTAACTGTAAGGGGAGTATAAGGTTTATGAGAATAATTTGTATCCCAATGTTGTTTTCTTTTTTGATTAACCTCAGTTAACCACATTTCAAATTTTGTATTACCCATAGTTAGTTTATTAAAATTGTATTAAATCAATTGCCATTTCACCAGTAGGATTACCGTCTTTAGTGATTTCATAATTAGGGTCTGAACCACTTATCATAACATGATTGATTAACTCACCAATCGTGTTAAAGGTTTCAGTAAAATAAGAACAATCTAATGAATACATAGTTTAAGTTTTAAGTGTTATTAATTATTTACATAGTAAATATACGAAAAATAAACGAGATTTCCAAGCAAAAAGTGAATTATTTTACTACAATAAACCTCCCTTGGATGAGGTAAATGTGTTTGATATTCCAATTTCTTCCATTAGAATTTTTACAACTGTATCGGTTGATTCTTGAAATACATCATATGAACTTAAATGAAGATAATCATATTTGTTTAACTGTTCTATTGTTACATCTCCCAAGGGTATTAAATCATTTGATAATCTAACATACCCTCCAAAGAAATCAAAGTTACCCATTTTAGAATATATACCAACATCTATTTTATCTTTTTTTAGTAAATGATAGAATGTATATTGTTCTAGTAATTGAGAAACTCCAGCTTCTAATATATCTCCAAGTGATTTGGATTTTATAACTTCATTTGATTCAATAATATCAAGTACCTTTTTCCAATAATAAGAACCAAGTTTGGTGTTTTTTATGTATATGATATTATAGTTTGGAATAAATGAAAAATCATATTCACCAATTTGTTCTTTTAGATTAATTCTATCATAAGGTTCTAAGTAAGCCTTTGTTAGAAAATCTATCACAGTTGGTGTAACTCTCTCTTTTAGATTAATCTCAGGATGAGAAAAAGCAAAAGATTTTTTTGGTTCTGATAACTTATTAATAATTACAGTATCTAAATCTATATGATAGAATGGTTGATTTGGATATCTCTTACAATGTTCTAATATACCATATATTTTAGGCATAGGATAAATTACACCATCATACTTTTCTATCTCATCAACAATTATATATTCGTTAATAGGAACTTTGTTTGATTTGAAAAGCTTTTCAGTATTTGAATCACAATAAAGAATAGTATTATAGAATCGATTCGCATATGAAACAGATAATCTAGCTACATTCCAAAAGTTTGGACTTAGTTCTTTCTTATTTTGTAATACTCGTTTGTAAGAATATATAACGTTCATTAAATTATTCTTCTTTTATTCAACTGTTTTTTTAGATAGTGTGCCCAATGTGTATGAGCCCACTCATTATAATGACCACCATTCCATTCAACATTTGGTTTATATTGGCAATAATCCCAATAAGTAGTGTTCTCTATATAATTATTTTTATTTATATATTCATATAATTTTTTATCCAAAGGATGATTACCATCCCATAACTTGTTAACCCCATCATCACCTACTCCTGATATTGGAGCTTCCTTTCTAGTATTTTCCATAACATCAAAAAATATATGTGGTATTCTTAAACTATCAAGTAACGCTGAACATCTTATATGTGTTCTATATTTTTGTGCCAATAAATCTTCGGATAGTAATTGTGGAAGTAATTGTTTGTATCTATCTCTATTCTGTCTATCCCATTCAGGATTTTCCCAAGATGAATGTAAGCTATATTGGTAATCACCATTATCATCGAATCCATCACAAACTTCCATTCTGCCTAAACAAGTCCATCCAATAGTAACTAAATCTGGCTTAGGGTTAGTTGATAAGTAATCAACCAAACCTCGTTCTACATACATAATACTGGCTCCACTTATTCCCCAATTATCTACCTTATCATATTCCAATAAACCTCTAAGTTTATTTGGGAAAGCAAATTTTTTATTTTCTTCATCATACAACTTACCTGCTCCTAATATCTCTGCACCAAATGTATGTGAATCTCCTATGGAAAATAGTGTTTTCATAATAGTGTAATTTTTTTCTTCAAAGGTAATTTATGAAAACATACGTTTCCTGCAAGTACTATTCTATCTATATCCGAATCTTTTGCATCAAGAGGTGAATGTGGAACATCACCATCTAATATTATTAATTGACCTTCCTCTGGCAATATACCCATTTCATTACCTTGGTCATCTTTCATAAACAACTTACCATCATCCCCTTTTAAGTTGTTCGGCATCTGAATATAAAATATAAATGTGAAATCGGGTTTTGGTTCTCCGAAATCTTTTGCCTTTTTGGTATGTGTGTGATAAATCAACGAACCATTGGCGTTTCGTATTCTCTGTTTTGGTTTAGATGCATTTATTATATTAATCCAAGCCGAAGAAGAAATGTATTCATAATCTTCTTTATATATTTCTTTACAGGTATCAATCCCCATAAGTACGAGGTCTCCTATTCTTCCTATTCGTTTTTCTTTAATCCATTCTTCAGATTGTGAACCTTCCCAAATACCATGTCCGTCCGCTACATCGTTAACCTTGTGTGATATCTCATACGAGGTTGTAACTATTTCTTTTATATGTTTGATATCCCATTCATATAAATAATAACTTATAGTATCACTTAGGTTTACTTTCATTCAAATAAGTTTTTAGTATCACTCTTATTAACAAAGTTTTCTAAGTTGGCATAACACTTGAGACATTCCCATATTCTTTCACAATCTTCATAGTTCTCTTTATCTTCATTATGTTGTAACATCAACTTAATCCAATCATCACCCCAACCATCAACAATCCAAGCTTTCATTTCTTTGATGTTATATTCCGAAGGATTATCCATTCCCATGATATGAGTCCATTCACCATCCTCGATTCCATTTATTACTGCAATAAATTGTGTGGTTAAGTCATCCAAATCATCTTGTTGGGGTTTCCCAAAGAGAGTAGTGAATTGTTCTACATTGAGTGGCATGGAATTACCTCGTTTGAGAGTTTGTTTCAGAAGAGCCATATCTATCTCTCTTTTTCTCTCATTTAAGAATTCTTCACCTTCATCAAAATCTTCGTTCATATTGTTAATAACTTTATTTTATAATTTTTATTTTTTTGTATAGTTATGCGCACTACCAGACAAACTTAAAAGAAAAATAATAACCTATAACTTAAATAGTATAAGCACTAAGGAAGTGTCGGTTTTTCAAAAAATTTTTGGTCGTTCCTAAAAAGAATTTTTGTCGATTCATTTTTTCCCTTTCTTTTTTATTGATAGTATTACCATTTTCTCAGTATATTCCATACTATGAATGCATTTGTAATTACAGCTTGTAATACAATAACAGTCCTCCATATCGCTACCCAATCCGCACTTCTATTATCCTCACCTACCTTTTCTCCTAAGGCACGAGCCCAATACTTCCACCACCTTCTTATAGTACCCATAACCCACCGATTATAACGATGAAGGCTAGAATCTCGGCCCAAAAAATTAAAGTACCTCCTTTGTAATCTAGTTGGGTACTTAATAAGAGTGAGCCTCCTAACCATAGAGGAAGGGGTAACCATATACCATTAAGGAGTAATCCTACAAGAGAACATACGATACCTAGAACGGCTCCTATATAATGTATGTCTCTCTTAATGGATATCCCCTTGAATTGTGTCTGTGTTCCTACCCAAAAGAATCCCATACCTGCTGGAAAGAATAAGAATGAACTTGGGTAGTGTAATATTGTTCCTATACCGAGAAAGAAAGTGAATACACTAAATAGTATCTCTTCGTTACGTTCTTTCTTCTTAAGTATATAGTATGAATCTGATATACTATGGGGAACTATCCATTTGTTTCTCCATAAGATATATAGTGTGTATATAGGGAATACTATTGTTAAAGATAGTAATCCATAATATTGTCCTAATACTTGTATAAATGTTTCTTGTATCATATGATTGTCTCCGTTCTTAATTATTATAGTTACCGAAAATTATATCCTTCTTTTGCTTTATCTTTTAGAAACTCCATCCTTAG
>Ga0213860_10000007_pt1 | contig 70520 bp, 60 predicted proteins | sample PICome_3_FD_160118 | JGI IMG/M metagenome (GOLD analysis project Ga0213860, IMG submission 160118) | Coastal seawater microbial communities near Pivers Island, North Carolina, United States - PICO550 | ecosystem: Environmental > Aquatic > Marine > Coastal | place: USA: North Carolina...
TGGGACACAAAGTAACATGAATGTCAATGAGGTAATTGCTAACAGAGCTCATCAAATAGCAGGCAAGAAGATTGGTGAAGGCGAAAAGACCATTCAACCCAATGATGATGTCAATAAATCACAGTCCTCTAATGATACTTTCCCAACTGGTATGCACATTGCAGCATATAAAAAAGTTGTAGAAACAACAATTCCAGGTATAATTCAGCTGCGCAATACATTACATGAAAAATCGATTGAATTTAAAGATGTTGTGAAAATTGGACGTACGCATTTAATGGACGCTACTCCCCTAACTTTAGGTCAAGAATTTTCTGGTTATGTATCTCAATTAGATCATGGTTTAAAAGCAATAGAAAATACATTATCGCATTTAAGTGAGCTTGCACTTGGTGGTACTGCCGTTGGAACTGGATTAAACACACCACAAGGTTATGACGTGCTTGTAGCAAATTATATCGCTGAGTTTACAGGATTACCTTTTGTCACCGCTGAAAATAAATTTGAAGCATTGGCTGCTCATGATGCAATTGTAGAAACTCATGGAGCTTTAAAACAAATAGCTGTGTCATTAAATAAAATTGCAAATGATATTAGAATGATGGCTTCGGGTCCACGTTCTGGTATTGGTGAGATCAAAATTCCAGCTAACGAGCCCGGCAGTTCAATAATGCCTGGAAAAGTAAATCCTACTCAATGTGAAGCACTTACTATGGTATGTGCTCAAGTAATGGGTAATGATGTCGCTGTTAGTGTTGGTGGTACTCAAGGGCATTACGAGTTGAATGTTTTTAAACCTATGATGGCAGCTAATATTTTACAATCTGCTCAATTAATTGGAGATGCTTGCGTAAGCTTTGATGAGAACTGTGCCAGTGGCATAGAACCTAATCATTCAGTGATTAAAGAACTTTTAAATAATTCTTTAATGCTAGTTACTGCCTTAAATACAAAAATAGGTTATTATAAAGCGGCAGAAATTGCTAATACGGCTCATAAAAATGGAACAACCCTAAAAGAAGAAGCCATCAATCTGGGATATGTATCCGCTGAAGATTATGATGACTGGGTTAAACCAGAAGATATGGTCGGAAGCTTAAAATAAATTAAAGCTGAAATATTTTAAACGCCATTCTTCAGAAGATTGGCGTTTTTTTTATTCAAAAAAAATGATAATCTTTACGTTAAAGCATCCAACAAAATGTCTATACTAATAACTAACATAAAACAACTTCTTCAGGTTCATAAACATAATATCACCATATTAAGAGGTGAGGAAATGAAGAAACTTTCAATTTTAGAGAATGCCTATTTGTATATAGAACATGACACCATAATTGAATATGGAACCATGGATGAATACCATCCTATTGATGCGGAAACTACTATCGATGCTACGGGAAGAATTGTACTACCATCTTGGTGTGATTCCCATACGCATATAGTATATGCTGGCGATAGAACAGGTGAATATGTTGATAGGATAAATGGTTTGAGTTATGCAGATATTGCCCGCCGTGGTGGTGGTATTTTAAATTCAGCTAAAAAATTACAAAATATATCTGAAGAGGATCTCTATAATCAATCTATAAACAGACTAGACGATATTATTAAAATGGGCACTGGTGCTGTTGAAATTAAAACCGGTTATGGACTAACAGTTGATGCAGAATTAAAAATGCTTAAAGTAATTAAACGTATTAAACAGGATACTTTGGCGTTTATTGCTCCTACACTACTTGCTGCCCATGCCATACCAGAGGAATATAGAAAAAACAAAGAGGAATACATTAAGTTGATTACTAACGAATTAATTCCCAAAGCTGGTGACCTTAATATTTCACATTTTATTGATGTCTTTTGTGAAGAAGGTTATTTTGATATTGAAGATTTAGAAACCATTTTAAAGGCAGGTCAAGTCCATAATTTCAGGCCAAAAATTCATGTAAATCAATTTAATATTCTTGGTGGTGTTGCTTTAGGTGTAAAGCATAATGCCTTATCTGTAGATCATCTAGAATTATTAAATGACGAAGATATAGAAGCACTCAAAGAAAGTGATACTATGCCTGTAGCTTTACCTGGATGCTCATTCTTTTTAGGTATTCCTTACACGCCTGCTAGAAAGTTAATTGATGCTGGCTTACCGCTTGCTATTGCCACGGACTACAATCCTGGTTCAGCTCCTAGTGGAAATATGAACTTTATTGTTGGTGCTGCATGTGCTAAGCTAAAGCTAACACCAGAAGAAGCCATAAATGCCGCTACGATTAATGGTGCCTATGCTATGGGTATAAGTAATATGTATGGTAGTGTTACAAGAGGTAAAAAGGCAAATTTTATTATTACAAAGCCTATGAAACATTACCGGGAAATCCCTTACTCATTTGCTCACAACCCAGTTGATCAAATAATTATAAACGGCCAATTATTATAAATAAAAAAATCCAGAAGATTTACTTCTGGATTTTTTGCTATTAATCAACCAATTAAGGAATTGAAGGCTACTTTAGGACAAATTCTGAAGCAGAAATCAACTCTTTATCATTAAATACGTTTACTCTATATTGTCCTTCTTCAAATTTTGATTCATCTGAAGCACGAATATATTCACAAATATCTAGGTTACGGTTTTCATAATTAAAACGGCTGATGAGACTATAGTTTAAAACTTGATCATCAAATTGAACTTGTCCATTTGAACCTAATACATTGTTTTTAGGGTCTATGACCTGAACGTAGAGTTCCTTATCGCCAGCCTCTGTCAAAGTGTTTTTAGCTACTGTAAAACAGATTTTAATTTTATCACTACGTCTAGCACGTTCTGTTGGTATTTGTTTACCGCTTCTTCTTTCAATAACACCTAATCCTTTAAGGCCTACAGTCTGTAATGCTGCTGCATCTTCAACAACATTAGCTAGCTCTGTATTTTGGACTAAAAGTGAATCTGTAAACATTGTACGTTCTTTTAACTGAACCTGAGTACTATCTAATGAAACCGCCAATAATTCGTTTTCTACTTTTAAACGATCATTTTCTTCCAACAGAATTTCCATTTCTTCCTGTAGTGCTAAATACTTCTTTCTATATCTCCATAAGCTATTAACACTGTTTTGAGACACCTTTAAAGAATCCATTAGATTCTGAATACGTTCCCTAGCATCAATTAAGTCTTGATTTGTTCTTTCACCTTCAGCAATGGCAGCATCGTAATCCTTTGCCATATTACTAAGGTCTTTCATTACTTGTTGCTTTTCACTAATTAAAACCTTTTCGGTTTCTTGCTTGTCACTGTAAAGCTTAGATGCATAAAATGCCGTTCCTAAAAAAAGGACTAAAAGAATCCCTAAACCTACCTTTAGACCTATTCCTGATTTCTGTGAACTTTCCATAAATTATGATTTTAAGTTATTGTTAATACCTCTTTTAATTTGATTTAAAAATAAAATAAAAATGTACATTTAATCTTTATTTTATTGACCATATGAAAAATCTTGTTTTACTCTCTAAGAAAGACCGAGATCTAATCGTAAACTCTCGTAAAGGCGAATCAAAATTTGGTGAACATATAAGGTTAATACATAACCTCAATAACATATACGAAGCTATTACCAATTTAGATGTCGACTATATAATATTTGGCATTGCTGAGGATATAGGCGTACAAGCGAATCTAGGACAACCTGGTACTAGAAAAGTATGGGAATCAACAATTACGGCACTGCTAAATATGCAGAGTAATGCGTATACTAATGCAAAGAGAATTGCAGTTCTAGGACATTTAAATTATGCAGAAGAACATAATACACTTAATGAGATAGATCAAACCAAAAAAAAATCATTGACACAAATACGATCAATGGTCGAAAAGATTGATAGTGATGTTACATATCTTGTAGCTTGTATTGTAAAAGCCGGAAAGATTCCAATAATTATAGGCGGAGGGCATAACAATTCCTATGGTAATATAAAAGGTACTTCATTGGCATTAAACAATAAGATTAATGTCATAAATCTTGATGCTCACACAGACTTTAGACCAGAAGAGGGCAGACATAGTGGCAATGGATTCAGCTATGCCTTTGCAGAGGGCTTTTTAAAGCGTTATTTTATTTTTGGTCTACACGAAAACTATACATCAGCAAGGATATATAAGACCATTAAAAAACTCAAGAACATCAAGTTTAATACTTATGAGTCTATTGAAATACGAAATGAATTAGATTTTAAGGATCAACTTAATTATGCCTCAGATTTTATATCTAAAGAAGCTTTTGGAATTGAATTAGATTGTGATGCCATAGAAAATATGCCAAGTAGTGCCATGACACCAAGTGGATTTTCCATGAAACAAGCAAGGCAGTATATTAATTTCTTTGGTCAAAATAGTAACGTAAAATATTTACACATCTGTGAGGCATCACCAATAAAAAAAACTCAACAAAATATTGGTAAAGCTATAGCATATTTGATTACAGATTTTATAAGAGCCAATGGAAGTTTGAAATTATAGATTTTCACAAAACATATTCTCAGAATTTTCATGATTTAAACATTGAGTATCTTAAAGCCTATTTTTATGTTGAGCCTTTCGATGAAGAAATACTAAGCAAACCTGAAAAATATATTATTAATAAGGGTGGGCACATATTTTTTTACTTTAAATAATATTTAGTATTTGTTATTAAAATGTTACAAATAATAATTACTGATTTATAGTTAAATATCTTTATAAAAACCAAATTCGATGAAACCAATTAAACCCATACTCTTATTAGTCATTTTAGTCTTTACCCTAGGTTGTAAAAATGATGAATCAAATACAAATGAAAATAAGGCTATTGCTGAAAATATAACTGCTGATCCTGTATTAATACATCCTATTCAGCATGGAACTTTGGTAATAGAAACTAAGGACTTGACTATTTATGTAGATCCAACAGGTGGTAAAAAAGCGTTTAATGGACAAAAAAAGCCAACATATGTTCTAATAACAGATATACATGGTGATCACTTGAGTAATTCTACATTAGAAAGCTTAGATTTAACCAATGTAATAATTATTAGCCCTAAAGCTGTTACCGATAAAATTCCAACAACATTATCTAAAACCATTATGACTCTGAAAAATGGCCAAAGTTACAGTGATGATGGTATTTTAATTGAGGCAATACCCATGTATAACCTAAGAGAGGAAGCCTTAAAATTTCATGAAAAAGGACGCGGTAACGGCTACATCTTAACTATTGAAGATCAACGTATCTATATTTCTGGAGATACAGAAGACATCCCAGAAATGAGAAATCTAAAGAACATAGATAAGGCATTTGTTTGTATGAACTTACCCTATACTATGACAGTTGAGAGCGCTGCAGGTGCAGTATTGGATTTTAAACCAAAAACAGTGTATCCATATCATTATAGAGGGACAAATGGACTAAGTGATATTGCAAAATTTAAATCTTTGATTGAAGCGAAAAATGATGAAATTGAGGTGAAATTGCTTAATTGGTATAAAAAATAATATGTTAAAATTTGATTTGTTGATAAGTAGAAAAAAGTTGTATTTCGCCCAATTTTAGTGCGTTTTGCCGATTTTATTAACAGTTTATCGGATAAATTGTAATTAAAAAATGGGGTTTTACACATTTATGTGCTAATTGAACTACTTTTTTTTCTATCTTCGCACTAGTCTAAACCAAATCTTAACGTTAATTAATCATGATTATCAACCTACTTAGAAAGGCTTTAATAGTGACCACCACTCAACTTACTATGATTTTAATAGCCGTAGCAACTATTTTTTTAGTATTTATCATTATAGCTGTCGTAAAAATGTATAGGCTAAAAGCTGAGAATAAAAAACTGATGGAAACAAATGCATTTAAGGATGTGGATGAGAGTTATAAAGACTTTACGGGAGGCCATCTTTACAGTGATCATTAAAATAAAATATAAAAGCTCCTTTTTTAACGAGCTTTTTTTTATTTCAAAATTCTTCTAATTTCTATCTCACCAGTTTCTTATACTTAATTCTTTTAGGCATTAAATCACCTCCTAATCGCTTCTTCTTGTTTTCTTCATAGTCGCTAAATCCACCTTCGAAGAAATACACTTGAGAGTCTCCTTCAAAAGCTAATATATGTGTACAAATACGATCTAAAAACCATCTATCATGGCTTATTACAACAGCACAACCTGCAAAGTTTTCTAAACCTTCTTCTAATGCTCTTAATGTATTGACATCAAGATCGTTAGTAGGCTCATCTAAAAGTAGTACATTCCCTTCCTCTTTAAGAGTCATTGCCAAATGTAACCGGTTTCTTTCTCCACCAGATAGTAATTTGACTTTTTTATTTTGTTCACTTCCTGAGAAATTAAAACGACTTAAGTAAGCACGCGAATTTACCTGACGACTTCCCATCATAATTAATTCTTGTTCATCGCTAAAGTTTTGCCAAATTGATTTTTCTGGATCTATGTTTGAGTGACTTTGGTCTACATATGCAATCTTAGCTGTATCACCTACCTTAAACTCTCCTTTGTCTGGAGTTTCTTCACCCATTATCATTCTGAAAATTGTGGTTTTACCTGCGCCATTTGGTCCAATTATACCAACAATTCCTGCTTGAGGTAAATTAAAATTTAGATCATCATATAATAATTTGTCACCATATGCCTTTGCAACACCATTGGCCTCAATAACATTTGTACCAAGTCTTGGCCCATTTGGAATGTAAATCTCTAGTTTTTCGTCAAGCTGTTTTTGGTCTTGACTCATTAACTTGTCATAATTCTTCAAACGCGCTTTTTGTTTGGTCTGACGACCCTTTGCTCCTTGTCTCACCCAATCAAGCTCGCGTTCAAGTGTCTTTTGACGTTTAGATGCTGATTTACTTTCTTGTGCTAAACGTTTTGATTTTTGATCTAACCAAGATGAATAATTCCCTTTCCACGGGATACCTTCACCTCTATCTAGTTCTAATATCCAACCAGCAACATTATCTAAAAAGTATCTATCGTGTGTTACTGCTATTACTGTTCCTTTGTATTGTGCTAAATGATGCTCCAACCAATGAACCGATTCTGCATCTAAGTGGTTTGTAGGCTCATCTAGTAAAAGTACATCGGGTTCTTTTAATAATAATCTGCATAACGCCACACGTCGTCTTTCCCCTCCTGATAATACACCTATTTTTTTGTCGCTTTCTGGTGTTCGTAGGGCATCCATTGCAATCTCTAACTTGGTGTCTAGTTCCCAAGCATTTGAAGCATCAATTTGATCTTGCAATTCTGCTTGACGATTCATTAGTTTCTCCATCTTATCCGGATCACTATAGACCTCTTCTAAACCAAATTGATCATTGATACTATTATATTCATCTAAAATTGCAACAGTCTCTGCAACACCTTCCTTTACAACCTCAATTATTGTTTTATCATCATCTAATTGTGGTTCTTGTTCTAGATACCCAACTGAATAGCCTGGTGAAAAAACAACATCCCCTTGATAATTCTTATCAACTCCAGCTATAATTTTAAGTAATGTTGACTTACCAGACCCATTTAAACCAAGAATACCAATTTTAGCTCCATAAAAGAAGCTTAAATATATATTCTTAAGTACTGGTGTGTTGGCAGATTGAAATGTCTTGGTAACACCAGACATTGAAAAGATCACTTTTTTGTCATCACTCATTTTAAACTCGTCCTTTTAATGCATTAAAAACCCATGCAATTGCAAAAAATCCTATACCAACAGTTGCAAAACCCCATCCTGCTACATCATCATATCGATATGCACCCATTAAAATTAGTACTACTCCCATTATAATCATAAGCACTGTTGCCCATGCCAATACGGTATTCTTATTCATCGCCATTGTCTTAAAGTTTGAATTAGTTAGTTAGTTTTAAACAAATATCGTGAAATAAACTAAAAAAAGCATCCTATTGGCAGGATGCTTTTTTTGCTACAAATCATGTCTTCTGTTTAGTGCATTGGTACTTCGATAATTACAAGTTCTGAATTTTCAACGGAAACTATATCAACGGTATTAATTTCACTTATACCTATCGCATCTCTTTTAGACAAAGCTATTCCGCCAACATTAATTTCTCCATCTGCAACAAAAATATAGATACCATTATCGTCAGACTTCAATTTTACTTCAATAGAATGATTAGATTCTAAGGTCGTTCTGTAAATGTAAGCTTGCTGACTAATAGGTAGTGCCTCACCTTCGATCTTATCTTTCGGTGCGACTAAAGTTTGAAGTTTGTTCAACTTACCTTCGTTGGAAAACTGATGTTGCTCATAATTAGGTTTTAAATTCATTTCTTCTGGAATAATCCAAAGCTGAAGAAAATTAACTTCATCAGTTTTACTGTCGTTAAACTCAGAATGTGTTAAACCAGTCCCTGCACTCATTACCTGAACTTCACCTACTTCAATAGCACGCTTATTACCCATACTGTCCTTATGTGATAAAGCACCTTTTAATGGAATTGAAATGATTTCTATATTTTGATGTGGATGCGTACCAAATCCCATTTTAGGTTGAACAATATCATCGTTTAAAACGCGTAACATACCAAAGTTCATCCGCTCAGGATTTTGATAACCTGCAAAACTGAATGTATGATACGATTTTAACCAACCATGATCTGCATATCCTCGAGTATTAGATTTGTGAATTATAGTTTTCATAATATTTTATTTTATCATTAATATTTAGCTTACTGGCAAAAAACCCATTTTGCCCATTTGATAATCTCTCATAGCTTCTAACAACTCAGTTTGTGTATTCATAACATACGGCCCATACGTAGCAACTTCTTCATTAATTGGTTCTCCTGATAGAAATAACAATAAGCTATCTTCTACAGCCTTAATTGCAAACCCATCACCATCTTGATTGAACCTTATTAATTGATTTTTATTCAATTCTAAGAGCACTTCATTATTTATAACAGCTTTTCCCTTTAACAAATAAATGAAGCCTTCATGAGTATTAGAATAATTAAATGATTCTTCCCCGCCTTTTTTTGCATGAATCATAAAAGAATTTACTGGCGTCTGAGATCTTATTTTTCCCTGAGCATCATTTAACCTACCTGCAATTACTTTTGTTACGACTTTTTGATCTTGAGATGTTAAAACCTCAAAATCATTGTCTCTAATATGCTGGTAATTTGGGTGCATCATCTTCTTTTCAGCGGGTAAATTGAGCCAAAGTTGTATACCTTCAATGGTTCCACCACGTTTTACGAACTCTTTTGATGGGCCTTCAGCATGTATTATACCCCTTCCAGAAGTAGTCCATTGTACATCGCCTGTCTTTACAATACTTTCATTACCTAATGAGTCACGATGTAATTGCTCGCCTTGCACCAAAAAAGTAACTGGTTCAAATCCACGATGTGGATGTGGTCCTAGGTCAAAAGGATTGCTTCTTTCGTTTATTTCATAAGGACCATAATGATGCAAAAGAATAAATGGATCAATCATTTCAATTTGCTGGGTCGGTAAAGGTTGACGTAGACGAATTGGACCCATATTAACGAAATCACTTCGTCCTACTCTTTTAATAGTGTTATTTTTCATTTGTTTTTCTTCTTTTAAGTTATTTTCCATGGAGAATAATTAGTTAAAAAAATGCATTAGCGCATTTTATCTAATAGATCACTTAATTGTTTAGCTTCATCTTCATCTATATTCTTAAGCAAATCTTTGTTTAGGTTTTTGGGAATAGACTCTAATAATTCTTTTCCTTCTTTCGTTATAACGATCTTAACCACACGCCTATCATGCTCTGACGGTAATCTTTCAATATAATTTTTAGCACACAATTTATCCATTAAGCGCGTTGCATTTGGTGAACGCTCTAACATCCTGTCTTTAATAGTCTGAACTTTTAGCGGTTCGCCAGCTCCTCTTAATATCCTAAGAATATTATACTGTTGAGGTGAAATACCAAACTCCTTAAAAAATTCGTTTTGACAACTAGTAATCCAGTTGGCTGTATAAATTATATTCAAAAGAGCCTTTACTCTATTATTTGGAAACGTTGAATTGATATCCTTGGCTAAATCTCCCATATTAAAATCTTATATCGTTATAATCACTTTTCTTATTAAATACTGCATTTGCAAAAGGGCAAAGTGGCATAATTTTAATATTCTTAAGTCGTGCAAATTTCACCGAGGCCTCCACAAGCTTATATCCTAAGCCTTGACCTTTTAATGTGTCATCAACTTCTGTATGATCTATTATAATCTTATCGGGTCCAGCATAGCTATCTGTCATTGACGCAAGCTTCTTACCTTCTGATTCTAGAAAGAATTCGCCTTTTTTATTATCATCATATTGTTGAATATTCATGACTATAGACTTTCTTGAAATTGATTCACCTCTTCTAGCAAATCATTGTTCAAATCTTCATTTATAATTTTACCATCCTTAAAATTATCATAGAAAGAAGGTAGTGAAAATTTCCCTACAACATTGGCATCATGTCTTGGAAAACGTTCTGAAGCCATTTCTAATACTGATGCTCCACCCCTTCCACCAGGTGATGACGCCATTAACAACATTGGCTTACCTAAAAATGTTTTTTGTTCCACACGGCTCGCCCAGTCAAAAATATTTTTAAAAGCTCCTGAGTATGCTCCATTATATTCAGCAAGTGAAATTATAATACCATCTGCACCTCTAATTTCATCCACAAAAGCAACTGCCTCATTTGGGTGACCAGATTCATTTTCTCTATCTGAACTATAAATTGGCATTTCAAAGTCGTTCAAATCTAGAACCTTTACTTTTACATTATCAACCAAACTTGAAGCATATGTTGCGAGTTGTTCATTTATTGACGTGCTACTGTTACTACCAGCTAATGCGATTATTTTTTTCATGATCTATTTTTTATTTAATTCTTCTATAAAATATGTACGATACCATTAATAGTATTAGCGCCATTAAAGCTCCCATGTGTTCACCATCATTTATCATATAATGAGCAAAAAAAGCAAGGATAAACGCAAAAAAGAAACCAGAATAAGCCCATTCCTTTAGACTATATAATCCTGGCAACCATAACAAAACAATGCCTACTAGTTTTATAACACCATAAGGATAAATAAGATAGGTTGGATATCCAAAATTTGTAAAGGCTACTTCAATATCATCGTGTTTAAAAAAATACATGCTTATTGAAAACAACATCATAACTGTTAATAATGCTGTTGCTACATAATAAATAATTCTATCTCTTTTCATTTTTAATTGTTTTAGTTAAACAAATGTATGTAAAATAAATTTATATTCCTAGGTATATATTTCCATGTAATTAATATTTAACATTTCATTTTGAAATTGATGTTAAATTATAATACTTATGTTTCGTAAATTCGTAAAATAGAAAAACACATTAATGGATATCAAGTTCAATAAAAACGAAGACCACAATAAACTTCTACTCTCTACCCTTAATAGAAAATTTACTAAAGTAAAACTAGGAGGAGGAGAAAAAAGCATTGCTAAACATCATAGCAAGGGTAAAATGACAGCTAGAGAAAGGATTGATTATCTACTAGACCCAAAATCAAAATCAATCGAAATTGGTGCATTTGCTGGTGAAGACATGTATCCTGAATATGGTGGTTGTCCATCTGGTGGTGTTATAGTGAAGATTGGATATGTAAAAGGAAAACAGTGTATAGTTGTTGCTAATGATGCCACTGTAAAAGCCGGAGCTTGGTTTCCAATTACCGGTAAAAAGAATTTGAGAGCTCAAGAAATTGCAATTGAAAACAGGTTACCAATTATATATCTGGTTGATAGCGCTGGTGTATTCCTTCCGATGCAAGATGAGATATTTCCTGATAAAGAACATTTTGGTAGAATATTTAGAAACAATGCTGTAATGAGCAGTATGGGAATTACCCAAATTGCTGCAGTTATGGGTAGTTGTGTTGCTGGAGGCGCATATTTGCCTATTATGAGCGATGAAGCTCTTATCGTAGATAAAACAGGAAGCATTTTCTTGGCTGGTAGTTATTTAGTTAAGGCAGCCATAGGAGAAACAATAGATAACGAAACTCTTGGTGGTGCAACGACACATTGTGAAATTTCTGGGGTTACAGATTATAAGGCTAAAGATGATAAGGATGCCTTGGATACTATTAAAAATATAGTTGACAAAATTGGTGATTACGACAAGGCTGGATATAATAGAATTAAGTCGGCGAAACCAACTGAAAATCCTGAGGATATTTATGGTATAATACCAAAGAGCAGAGCTGATCAATATGATATGAATGAAATAATCAAGCGATTAGTAGATAACTCTGAATTTGAAGAATACAAAGCTGGTTATGGACAAACTATAATCACTGGTTATGCACGTATTGACGGTTGGGCTGTTGGTATTGTGGCCAATCAAAGGCAAATTGTAAAAACTAAAGGTGCTAAAACCAAGCCTAGCGAAATGCAATTTGGTGGTGTTATTTACAATGACTCAGCAGATAAAGCCACAAGATTTATATCTAATTGTAATCAAAAGAAAATTCCGTTAGTATTCTTACAAGATGTCACAGGATTTATGGTTGGGAGCAAATCTGAGCATGGAGGCATTATAAAAGACGGTGCCAAAATGGTTAATGCGGTTAGTAATTCTGTAGTGCCAAAATTTACAGTTGTAATTGGTAATAGTTATGGTGCAGGTAATTACGCTATGTGCGGAAAAGCCTATGACCCAAGATTAATTTTTGCATGGCCTAGTGCTGAATTGGCTGTAATGAGTGGTAAATCTGCAGCCAAAGTTCTTTTACAGATAGAAACAGCTTCTTTGAAAAAGAAAGGTGAAAAAATCACTAAAGAAAAAGAAGAGGAACTTTTCAATAAAATAAAGTCGCGCTACGATAATCAAGTCTCACCATATTATGCTGCGGCAAGACTTTGGACTGATGCCGTAATAGATCCATTAGATACTAGGAAATGGATTAGTATGGGTATTGAAGCAGCAAACCACGCTCCTATTGAAAAGCCATTTAATTTAGGTGTGCTTCAGGTTTAATTCCCTTGATGATCTTTTACTCTAGGAACAGTCAGTAATTTAGTCTGTCTTCCATTTACATATCTAAAGCCATCTTTGCCCCAAAAACCAGCTTCTTCGAGCATAATCCGTATATCTCGCTTCCATTCTGGTATGGTCACAGTTGTGTTTAGTTCAATGGCGTAGACGGTATTTTCATGCAGTGGATAGTCACCATTTACTGGCACACCGCTTTGTGAATCCCACATGCCCAATGTTGTACCAGAACTATGACCATATGTACCTAAAGGATGAGTATATATAGCAGGTCTTAAACCTTCGGCTTTACCTTGATCCAGTGATTCTTTCAAAATTTCATTGCCTGTTTTACCTGTTTTGAAATTCGAAGTGAAAATGTCTTGGATACGATTCCCGTCTTTCAATGCATTCTGTAGATATTTTGGAGGCTCTTTTTCATTTGGCCTTAAAACATATGCCAATTCTTGGCAATCTGTATTAAGTCTTAAATAGGTAATCCCAAAATCACAATGCACCAAATCACCAGGAACAATGACCATATTTTCAGGTCTATTTGAAAAAGCGTAAAGATGGTTCCCTAACTCTTCAGCCGTCCTTTGAACGTCAACAGTAGGATGAAACCAAGTCTCAAGCCCTAATGATGTTACCTTGTCTCTCATCCACCACTCTACATCTGTTGTTGTTGTTATTCCTGGCGTAATAACTTTCTCAGAAAAAGCCTCAGCAATTATACCATGTGTTATATCAACCAACTGATTGTAGATAACCATTTCTTTTTCAGTCCTTGTTTCTATCCATCCAATGGCAAGTTTCTCGGCAGATACTACTTTAGACTTCAGTTTATTTGGCAGAACGGCCATAAATTCTTCATAATCTGTTTTAACAATACCATCACATATGTTAAAATTATTAGAGTAATTTAAACCAATTACCTCAGGATTGCGTTCATTTATAATGTCTACTAAGCGTTTCCACTGATTTGGCTCTTTCTCTTTGTCCCAAGCCGAAATAATATTTTCACCAAAGTTATAACGTGCAACAGCTAATTTTTCAATGGTATTTTGTGTTTTGTTTCTATAGAATACTAAAATTGTTCTTCGTCTTGCATTTAACCATGTTGCTGGCAACATAGTTTTTAAAACAGGGTCCTCATTATATTCTCTTGAAATTAAAACCCACATATCAATCCCAGCGCTATCCATTAATTCTGGTAATAAATTATTGAATCTGTCCTTCAATATTTCATCCACAACTTGAGCACGTTGCTTCTCTTGCAATATTTGTTGAGCGTTAATGCTTGAAGTAAATAAAATAATGAGTAGAAATATATTTTTCATGAATAACTTAATTTTGTCCCGAATTTACCAAAATTAAACCATAAAAAAAGGATGCATTTTGCATCCTTTTAAATTCTGTATATATAATCTTAAGCTGTACCTGCTCTTTTTGCCTTTCTCTCTTCTTTTATTTCCTTGAATCGCTCAATTGCCGAACCAAATACCCAATAAGGTATAACAAACGTTAAAAGGAATATCATCAACCAAAATCCAATTGTTAATATGGTTAAAAAAGCTAAAAATCCTAAGTATTGATCAAATTCAAACATAATAGCGGTTCGTTTATCCGTTGCAAAGATAAAACCAATTAATAAGTTTTACAATAGCATTTTTGAGTTTTATCAACAGATTATTAAAAATATTATCGAAGATTAAAAGTTCCTAACGTGATAATCTACAAGACCGTCAATTGGTCTACGAACAAAATTACCAACCTTGAATCCATATTCCTTTGATACTTCATGTATTTCTTCTTGAGCAAAAAATGCAATAGATCCTGCAAAATGAACAGGTACACCATTGTTTATTTCTTCCCTAAATTGAAGGATCATATTTTCACTAAATATTCTAAACCCTTTTTTAATAAGATCCTTGATATAATCGGAATCTTTATTTAAAAACATAAATTCCGCAAAATTCGCTAAATATGCATTAGGATTTGGCTGTTTATAAAGATTGTATTTAATGTGATCGGCTTCTAATTCATATTTATGTTCAAATGCAAGTTTTATGGTCTCAGGCATTTTATTAAAGTAGTAATCCCTAATTAATTCTTTACCATAATAATTACCACTTGCATCATCCATTAACGTATATCCCAAACTTAAAACTCTTTGGTGAAGATGAACACCATCAAAATAACTACAGTTTGATCCTGTTCCCATGATGCAAACTACAGCTTTTTCATCATTAGAACTTATGGTTGCTCTTACTGCTGCCATAGTATCTTCTTTTACCTCAACATGAGCCTTCAAGAAAATTAACTTTAAAACATGCGTTAACATGAGCCTTGGCTTTTCAGTTCCACAACCAGCACCATAAAAGAAGACATGCGTTACATCATCCTTAAGAGCCATTAATTCTTCGCTCTTATTAATGATTTTGGTCAATTTCTTCTCACTTAGAATAGCTGGATTTAACCCTTTAGTTCTTATTTTTTCAGCTAATCTTTTACCTGTGTTGTCAATAACAATCCAGTCACATTTTGTGGAACCACCATCTGTAATTAATATCATAAAGCCAAAACTTAAAAATTCCGCAGGAGACCTTAATTCAAAGACCTACGGAATTTTTGAATTAATACTAATTTGTTATAGATTGTTAATTCTTTGAGCTAAATCAACCATCTTGTTTGAATATCCAAACTCATTATCGTACCAAGAAATTAATTTAAAGAAATTTGAATTAAGTTCAATTGAGGCGTCTGCATCAAAAACACTTGTTCTTTCTTCACTTACAAAATCTTGAGATACAACAGCCTCATCTGTATAACCTAAAACACCACTCATAGATTCATTTGCTGCTTTTTTCATTGCATCTTTTATTTCCTCTAATGAAGTAGCTGAATTTGTTTTTACTGTTAAATCTACAACAGAAACATCCGCTGTTGGCACTCTAAATGCCATACCTGTTAATTTACCATCTAATTCTGGAATAACTTTCCCCACTGCTTTTGCAGCACCAGTAGATGACGGTATAATATTAACAATTGCTGAACGACCTAATCTGTAATTTTTTCGTGAAGGTGCATCTACCGTATATTGAGTAGAAGTTGCAGCATGAATTGTTGTCATTAATCCCTCTTTAATCCCAAAATTATCTTCAATGACTTTGGCAATAGGTGCTAAACAGTTTGTAGTACAAGATGCATTAGACACAATATTATGTCTTGATGTTAATTTATCATCATTTACACCCATAACAAACATTGGTGCATCTTTACTTGGTGCAGAAATAACTACTTTTTTTGCGCCACCATCAATATGATATTGTGCCGTTTCTAAAGTTGTAAAAATACCTGTACACTCTGCAACAACATCAGCTCCTACTTCATCCCATTTCAAATTTTTAGGATCTTTTTCTGCTGTTATTCTAATTGTTTTTCCGTCAACAACTAAGTTTCCGTCTTTAACTTGAATGTCTCCATCGAATCTACCATGAACTGAGTCATATTTTAAAAGGTAAGCTAGATGTTCTACATCTAATAAATCATTTATCGCAACAACATCTACATCATCTCTTTTTACTGTTGCTCTAAAAACAATTCTACCTATTCTACCAAATCCGTTTATTCCTAACTTTAAGTTTGACATTTTTTTATAATTTAATTTATTGTGTTCTAAGTTTATATTGACATTATATCTGAAACTCTAAGAAGTTCCATATTTATTTTAGATTTACCTTTTACAGCTTGATCAAAAGGTGTCAACTCCATGATGTCATTTTTTAATCCAACCATGAAATTACTTTTACCAACTATTAGACTTTCTACAGCCTTTACTCCCATTCTACTTGCTAATACACGATCAAAACAAGATGGTGATCCGCCACGTTGCATGTGACCTAAAACAGATACTCTAACTTCGTATTCCGATAGGTTTTGATCTACATAGTCTTTGAGTTCAAAAACATTTTTACCTATTTTATCTCCTTCAGCAACAACAACTATACTAGACGATTTTCCGGATTGCTTACTTCTTCTCAAGGATTCTAACAATCTATCTAATCCTAAGTCCTCTTCTGGTATAAGAATCTCTTCTGCACCTGCTCCTACACCTACATTAAGAGCTATATGCCCAACATCTCGCCCCATAACTTCAATAAAGAATAACCTATTATGAGAACTTGCTGTATCTCTAATTTTATCAATTACATCAACAACTGTATTTAGAGCTGTATCATAACCTAATGTATGGGTGGTACCGAAAATATCATTATCAATAGTACCAGGTATTCCCATTACAGGAAAATTAAATTCCTGATTAAATATCATAGCACCTGTAAAACTGCCATCACCACCAATAACTACAAAAGCATCAATCCCTGCCTTTGTCAATTGATTGAAAGCTTTTTGTCTTCCTTTTTTTGTTCTAAATTCTTGTGAACGAGCGGACTTTAATATAGTTCCTCCTTTATTAATAATTCCCTTAACACTGCGTGCGTCCATTTTTACAAAATCGCCATCAATCATTCCTTCATAACCTCTGTAAATTCCAAAACATTCAACGTTGTGAAAAGCGCATGTTCTTACAACAGACCTAACAGCAGCATTCATTCCTGGAGAGTCTCCTCCAGATGTCATTACTCCAATTTTTTTAATGGTTTGTAACATTTTTTAATTTATTTCCAGTAAAACTAATAAACAATCTATACAATAATGTGACTATTATCATAAAATAAAAAGTGTGAAAACAATTCAAACGTTTTCGTTGATAAGTATTTAATAAAATGAAAAAAATTAAAAGGATTCTCGTCTATGATTTCGTCTTTTTCTTTTTCATAGACATATATTCAGGCATAAAATCATCATCCGTTTTTCCATTTATTTCCTCCGTAGCTTTAACCTTTTTATCCTTTCTGTTTTTACCAGAAAAAATAATCTGAATGAGTTCTTTGAAAGTATCAAACTCTACATTATATGAAAGACCAATTCCTTGAGTATAACCAATTTCTTCACCAAAATTTCTTATCGTGTTTTCTCTATTAAATACTTTTGCTCTAAACGTTCCGTCTTCGTTTAGCAACCAATCTATTTGCACATCACCAGTTATTGTGGTTTGTTGTGCGCTACCAAACGGTACACCCAACTTACCATTTACCAAAATTTTATCGCTAATTTGAGTTTGAAGTGTAAGACCAAATCTATTGTCCGTTTGCAACTCTGGTGTGTTTTCTCCCAACTCTACATCAATACCAACATTGAGGTTGTCATTATCACTGCTAATTATATTATTTACTATACCAGATAATCTCTCTGATATTGTACCTGTGAAGTTCACTCCTCTTATACCATTAGAAAAACTGCCTGTACCTAAAAGTGTTAAGGCTTGATTGTTCCTTTCATCTTTTGATGACAACCTATAATCTAACTCAGATTTTACTGTTGATGATACATTAGGAAATCTCAAATCAAAATCTGGTTGTGGCTGTTCTAAATCACCTGTAAGATAAATATCTACCTCCACAGGTATCCTCTGTGTTACCGGAGTATCTAAAAGAACTGATGGATTAGCGGTTGTTTTATAAATGGCTTTTAAGTTTATTTCAGCACCCATAGGATCACCTTCCCATGCTATACTTCCACCTTGCTCAACTTCAAATTTCTTTTCAACAAAACCACCATATTTAAAATTATAGATTCCTTCAAATACCGAAAAATCTCCCCACATATTAAAAGTGCCATTAGTATTTATTAGAAATTGTAATCCACCTTTTCCATTTCCTTTTATTGTACTTCCAGCCTCTTTGTCAATTACAATTTCAATAGTTGCATTTTGGTTAACATCTAAATCAAAATCTAATTCCAAACCTTTTATTTCAATTTGTTCGATTACTTCACCATTTATCATTGCTTGCTTTTCTTCAGGTGTTAAAAAATGAATGAAAGTGTTGTCACCAAAACTTTCGGAATCATTAAGCGGTATATTAAAAACTGTTCCTTGTGCTGTGCTCCCAACTACTTTAATAACGAGTTGGTCCGTTGGACCTTTAATAGTTGCCTCACCTGTAACAAAACCATCACCATAATATAAGGATTCCTCCTCCTCTACTGTGTTTAAAACAAGTAATCTATCCGTATTTAGTTCTAATCCTAATTCCCAATCCGAGAAGTTATTATGCTCAATAAATCCGTTTAAATATCCTTGAGAGAAAAACTTAGAATCTGTCATAGCAACGTTATTAAAAATAAACTGCTGTTCTTGTAACGTTACTTTAGAATCAAAATCAAAACCATAATCTACATTTAAATATGGTATGGATAAACCTGCCCTGTCAAGCAATAATTCACCATCTATACTTGGTTTGTTCAAGTTTCCTGTAACTTTGGCACTGCCAGACACTAATCCTCTTATATTACTGATTACTCCTTCACCTAAGGGATTTAGAGGGTCTAATAAAAATTCATAAAAATCAACATCTAAATTTATACTTGGATTATACTTAGAAACATCAATTGCACCAATTGCACTGAACGATTTTAAATTATCATTAACCAATGTAATATCAACTTCATAATTGGTTATTGAGTTATTCCCTTGAATTTTTGCAGTTAAATTTCCTAAATCATAATTATTAACAAATAGGCTACTAACCTCAAGGTCTGATTTTGGTAAGTAGATCCCATTATTTTGTTCAATATCAATTTTACCATTTACCACTCCTTGAAGTGCCAAACTATCAATTCTTGGTGTAATTTTAACGAGTTCGACATTGTTGAAATCCACTCCTAATTTTTTGTTGCCACCTTCATTTAGTGAGCCAGCAACCAGGATTTCTTCTCTTCCTTGGTTAATCCTTAAAGGGAAAATATTAAAATTCTTAAAATCCCTATCAAATATAATTTTGTTTAAAGTATCCTTGTCAGAATTAACTTCCCATTCAAAATCCTTAAAAAGAATATCAGATTTTCTAAACCCAATTATTGATTTATTTTCATCATCAATTGTGTAAAACAAATTGAGGTCAAAATTGTCTCTGTTTTTTGTACCACCTTTAAATTCAGTTTTAATTAATAAAGTGTCACGTTTCGTTACATTAATTAAGGAAAAATCAGAAGCATTATAAATTCCTGCACTTAGACTATCTATCTCAATGTAAGTATTGTAAATAGGGTTACTATTATCTACCGTAAGCAAAATGTCATTTGCAAAATACTTTTGAAACTTAATCTCTGGTGAATTAAATGTTAAGTCAAACCCCTTTTCATCAGATTCAATCTTTCCTTCAATAAATGTGTTTTTACCTAAATATAAATCTTTGTAAAAGACCGCCGCTATTTTTGAATATATATTGAATTTAAAATTGAGATACTGACCTGCCTTTACTTCATTAGGTATATAATTAGTATATATACTACCCAAAGAATTTTCAACTAACTTAAGAATATCCCTTATTCTATAATTGCCAGTAATTGTACCACTGACAATGTCTGGTGAGTTAACTGATAACGTTCTTTTATCATCGTCAAAAGAGGAAACTATATCGAAATCTTCAAAACGATAGTTTCCATCTTGATTCTTATAGGTTGTATTTTTAATATTTATAGCTCCTGTAGCATTATCATAACTAGAGCCCAGTGCCGTCATTCTTACCTTTCCTATAAATTCTGACAGGCTATCTCTGGTTACAAAATTTAATGTCTTTAAATTGGCATAACCAACATTAGCATTAAAATCAAAATTCTTTAAATCACCAGAAAAATCTGCTAATCCATTAAAATCTAATTGAAGGTTCGGGTCCTTTGCCATGAGTATTCCATTAAATACTTTATTGCCTAAGTCTCCCTCAATAGTTATATTTTTATAATCGTAGTCATTATAATTTAAATTGTATACATCTCCTTTTACATCTGTTCTAAGATTGTCAATTCTAAATCCTTTACCGTCTAAATCTAAATTAGCCGAAATGTTTTTAAATAATGGATCATTAATCAATACACCAATATCAAATTCATCAAATACTACATTGCCTATATAACTTGCATCATCAATATCATCAATATTTGTAAGTTCTAAGTCTGAATCAATTAAACCTAAATCTGTATTAATCTTAATTTTTGCATCTACTGAAGTTTCTGTTATGTAAGAACTACCACTGATTCTAAAATTACCAACATTTGAAAAAACCGTTGGTATAGAATTACCCAATATTCTCGGCAATAACGCAGTAAGATCATTATAGTTTGATGCTAGATTTTTAAATCTCCCATTTAGTGTAAAGGTGTGAGGCTCTCTATTGAATAAATTTTCAAAGGTAATATCACCAATAATTTTCGTATTTCGAGTTGTGCTAATATTTAAATTTGTTACCTCTAAACTATTCAATGTCCCTTTTAAATCTGCATTAAGCTTTGCTTTTTGATTAACACCAAATTCATCGAAAAACACATTTAATTCGGTTAAGGAAAGTTCAGAATCATTAAAGCTAGCTAATACGTTCACCTTATCAGTAAAGTCTTTTAAATCTTCTCTTTTGTAATCAAATCTAAGATCTCCTTTAAGCTCCGATGCTTCAGTCTTAATGTTTAAATCATCGAAAATCATATGGCTCCTTGTGTATTCAAAATTTGCCATGAGATCTTCAACCTTAATACCTCTGCTGTCAATAAAACTAAATTTATTGATACGAGAGCTTACGTCTGGTCCATTGATTAAAAAATTGGTTGTATTAGCATTTAGGTCGCTAAACACAAAAACTTCAGGGTCATCAAGATTTTCGTCTGAAAGTCTAAAGATGCCATTCTCAATTGAAACATCACTTGAGGAGAAAAGAAATTTACTTGGTCCAACCCTAGGATTGTCATCATCGAACCTAGCTACAAAAATATCTAAATTCGTATCTTCTTCTCCTTCATAAGTTTTTAGGTTAAAGAATAAATCCTGAATGTCTATATCTCCAAAATTCAATTTGCTGTTATACAGATTTCTAAAACTTATAATTGAAGTATTGAGTTCACCAATGCTTATGAGTGTATCCTTTTTATAATCCCTTATTAGAATTTCTTTGAGCTCAACATCGCCGTTTAATTGAAGACCTACCTTGCCAATATTTATATCTGTATTAAAATCGTCATTTAACCGTGTAGTAGCATATTTACCTAGTTTGGTTTGTACTGCAGGAATTGCCAGAATTAAGAATATAATAAGGAAAATCAGCAGAATTATACCTGCAATTTTCCCAAATATTTTCAATACTCTTTTGATAGAATTTATGCTTAATTATGAATGAAATCTTCACTACCTTTGTCTATACAGTACGTTACAAAGTATGGTTCTAGACTATATCGGTAAAATTAACAATTATTGTGCCTAATATCCGCTATGAAAAACGAAAATATTTATATCCTTGGCATAGAGTCTTCATGTGATGATACTTCAGCAGCTATACTATGTAACGATAAGATTTTGAGTAATGTTGTTGCGAACCAAAAAATACATGCGGCATATGGTGGTGTAGTACCCGAATTAGCATCAAGAGCTCACCAACAAAATATTGTACCAGTTGTACACCAAGCTATAGAAAAAGCCGGTATTTCTAAAAAACAACTTAGTGCTATAGCATTTACAAGAGGTCCTGGTTTAATGGGATCATTACTCGTTGGTACCTCCTTTGCAAAATCTCTTGCTTTTGGTCTCAATATTCCCTTGATTGATGTTAACCACATGCAAGCTCATATTCTTGCTCATTTTATTAGTGAAGAAAACCACAAAAAACCACCTTTTCCATTCCTAGCAATGACGATTTCAGGAGGTCACACCCAAATAGTTAAAGTGTCTAATCATTTTGAAATGGAAGTCTTAGGAGAAACTATTGATGATGCTGTTGGAGAAGCTTATGACAAAAGTGGTAAAGTACTGGGCTTGGGTTATCCTGCAGGACCAGAAATTGATAAACTTGCGCAATTAGGCAATCCAAAAGCATTTAGATTTACTAAGCCAAAAGTCGATGGTTTAAATTTTAGTTTTTCAGGTTTAAAGACCGCCATTTTATATTTCGTTCAACGAGAAACTAAAACAAATCCAAATTTTGTGAAGGACAACCTGAATGACATCTGTGCTTCTATACAGTATACCATTATTGGAATTCTCATGGATAAATTAAAATTGGCCGCAAAACAAACTGGCATCAAGCATATTGCTATTGGTGGTGGCGTTTCTGCTAACACAGGCATAAGAAAAGCATTAAAGGATGCAGAGCATAAAATTGGTTGGACTACATATATCCCAAAATTTGAATATACTACAGATAATGCAGCTATGATTGCTATTGTTGGTTATTTAAAATATTTAGAAAAAGATTTCTCAGATTTTGATGTTATGGCGACCGCAAGACTGAAAATTTGAATTGTTAAAACATCTGTTGATAAGCCTTACTAGTTTCCTTCAAACCAATGTTAAATTTTAGTTGCTTTGTGTTTAAATCAATCTCAAATCAATAATGAAACAACTTTTAATTGTCCTTTTTATTTTGCCACTTATATGTGGTAGTCAAGAAAATTTTGGTGTAGAATTAGATTCCATTCTATCCAAAGAGGATGCTAAAACATTTATTAAATCAAATAAAGATGTCAAGGGTAAAATTATAGTTTTCAATAAAGAGAAACATAAAACCCAATTGGCAGAAGATTTATTTAAACTTTCAAAGGGTGACAAAAAAGTTGTTAAGTCAGAATATAAAAATACCTACTATAAAATATTAGATAAGGAAAAAAAATCTCATAACAGAGTAAGTTATATACTCTTTGATGGTAAAAAAATGACTCCTTCTGAAATCAATAGCAAGCGTACAAAAATTGTTGCATTGTATAAAAAAGGACATAAATTCAAAGACTTGGCTAAAATGTACTCCATGGATCTTAATGCAGGTAGAGGTGGTGATTTGGGTTGGTTTGAAGATGGTAAAATGCCTCCAGATTTTGAAAATGCAGTGAAATCGCATAGCACTAAGGATATTTTTACATTAGATATAAATGATAGGAATTGGTACTATGTGATATTAAAAACTCACGACACAAAAAAAATTGAAGAGATAACTGTTTTAAGATTTTCTGAAACTAAGTAATAATGCAACTTTTTTATAATTCTAACATTGCCGAAAGTGATGCTTTTTTCAACTTTGACAAAGATGAAAGCAAGCACATTGCAAAAGTACTACGCAAAAAAGAAGGTGATACTTTGTTTATAACAAATGGAAAAGGCTGGTTATTTGAAGCCCAATTAACAGAAAGCAATAACAAAAGTTGTACAGTAGAAATTATTTCTAAAAGCTTTAAAGAAAAAAGGAGTTTTTCAGTTCATTTAGCAGTGGCACCTACCAAAATGAATGACCGTTATGAGTGGTTTTTAGAAAAGGCCACAGAAATTGGTGTGGATACAATAACACCTATTATTTGTGATCAAAGTGAACGAAAAGTAATTAAGACTGAGCGTTTTAAAAAGATATTACAATCTGCAATGAAGCAATCACTTCAGCACTATTTACCAGTTTTAAATGCGCCAATTAAGTTTCAAGACTTTATTAAGAATAATAATTCAGAGCAAATGTTCATAGCACATTGTGAAGACACAAAGAAAACCAATCTAAAAAATTGTATCGAATCTGGAAAAGATTACTTGATATTAATTGGGCCAGAAGGAGATTTTAGTGTTAAAGAAATTCAAATGGCATTGCAACATGAGTATATTCCTGTAACTTTGGGAGATACACGATTAAGAACAGAAACGGCAGCAATATTGGCTTGTCATACTGTTGCTTTGTTGAATTCATAACTATGAAATCTTATACTTTTTTAATGATATTATTTTCCGTTTTTTTTGTGCATGCACAAGAAGTTGCGGTTTTAAAATATAAAGGAGGTGGCGATTGGTATAGTAACCCAACTGCCCTACCCAATTTGGTTAAATTTTGCAATGATAATATTGACACCAACATTAATGAAAGAACTCAAACTGTTGAGGTTGGAAGCATAGATATTTATCAATTTCCGTTTTTACATATGACAGGTCATGGCAATGTTTTTTTTAGTGAAGACGATGCCGATAATCTACGGAAATATCTTCTCTCAGGAGGTTTTCTTCACATTGATGACAATTATGGCATGGAACCATATATTACGAAGGAACTTAAAAAAGTGTTTCCAAATAAGGAATTAATTGAAATGCCTTCAAACCATCCGATTTTTAATGTAGCTTATAAGTTTCCAAATGGGTTACCGAAAATTCATGAACATGATGGTAAGACACCAAAAGCAATGGGTCTATTTCATGAAGATAGACTTATTCTACTTTTTACTTTTGAAAGTGACCTTGGCGATGGATGGGAAGACCAAGAGGTTCATAATGACCCTGAAAATGTAAGGGAAAAAGCTCTAAAAATGGGAGCAAATATCATGAAATATGCATTTGAGAATTAAATAAAATATCGTTGCAACTCACTCACAATACCAACAAATTTATTCCGATTAAGTTTCCTATTACCTTGATCTGCGAGAATGTATCTAACGCACCCAATATTGGGAGTTTATTTCGTATTGCTGATGCTATGGGTATAGAAAAACTTATTTTCTGCGGTAACAATATTCCGTTAGGCAAACGAATGACAAAAACTTCTCGTTCTACAGAGAATTATGTTGATTTTGAAGTTTATGAATCAATCGAATCTGTCATTGATAGATTTAATTCTCATTACCTAATTGCATTAGAAATAACAGAAAATAGCCAAGCAATTCATGCTCTAAGTATAGGTTCAAATAAACCAATAGCCTTAATTATTGGCGATGAAAACTATGGGATTTCAGAAAGTGTCCTAAAGAAATGTGATGATATATTCCACATAGATATGTATGGCAACAATAGTAGTATGAATGTGGTTACTGCTACTAGTATTGCGCTATACGAAATCACCAAACAATTTAATTCTTGAGATAGAATTTAGCTATATTTAAACCATGAATTCAAAAGTTGTAGCAAACGGTATATTAAGAGCTGTAGGGATAATCTTAGCAGTTGCATCAGTTCTGTATTTTCTATATCAGATACAATCAGTAATTGTTTACATAGCTGTTGCTGCTGTTATTTCGCTAATTGGTAGACCGATTGTACTCTTTTTAAGGCGAAAGCTAAAATTTAACAACACATTCGCTGTGGTTGTAACAATGGTTCTATTAATTGGCCTATTTGTTGGGTTAATAGGACTATTTATACCGTTGGTAGCGGAACAAGGCCAAAACTTGGCTTTGTTAGATATTGAACAGTTGCAAGACAATATTCAAAAACTATACAACCAAGTAGTTAGTTATTTTGAGTTTAAGAATATTGATGTTGAGCAATCGATCAAAAACTCAGGTCTACTTTCAAAATTAGATTTCGCTTATATACCAGAATTTCTGAATAATCTTGTTAGTGGTTTAGGTAGTTTTAGCATAGGTTTATTTTCTGTGTTGTTCATTACGTTTTTCTTTTTAAAGGATAGTCAACTTTTTGAAAACGGTATAATGACTTTTATCCCAAGTGGTAATGAAACCAAAACAAAACATTCCTTCATTTCCATTAAAGAATTACTCTCAAGGTATTTTGTTGGATTAATATTCCAGATTTTAATACTGTTCGTTATTTATACTATTGTTCTTTTAATATTCGGGATCGATAATGCTGTGGTAATTGCATTTTTATGTGCACTATTAAATCTTGTTCCATATGTTGGGCCATTAATAAGTGGGTTTCTTATGCTTCTTTTAAGCATGTCTAGTAATCTTGGTGAAAGTTTCAGTGAAGTAATTTTACCTAAAACCACTTATGTAATGATTGGTTTTATTTTCGCTCAGTTAGTGGATAACTTCTTTAGCCAACCGTTTATATTTTCAAAAAGTGTAAAATCGCATCCTTTAGAAATTTTCTTGGTAATTGTAATTGCAGGAATTTTGTTTGGCATTATTGGTATGATTGTGGCTGTACCAACCTATACTGCAATTAAAGTAATTTTAAAAGAATTCTTATCTGAGAATAAGGTCGTAAAAAAACTCACTAAAGACTTATAGTAATAAGTTGAATAAACATTTATTAAATATTGTAGTTCAAGAATTTATTGATTCAAATTTAAATTCAGATATTTCAAGTTTATTATTGAAAGGTATTGATTTTGAAGGTATCTATTCAAAAGAAATAATAGAACAGATTGAAGCTAAAAAGCGTTCTGAAAAGAAACTTCCTACTTGGTTTCAATCACCAAATATTTACTATCCGAATAAATTAAATATTGAACAAACGTCTTCTGAAATAACTGCAAATTATAAGGCAAGTTTAGTTTCTGGAAATTTACTTATTGACCTTACAGGTGGTTTTGGTGTAGACGCATATTATTTTTCAAAACGGGTTGAAAACGTTACTCATTGTGAAATAAACACGAATCTTTCTATGCTTGTAAAGCACAACTATGAGTCTTTAAATGTAGGCAATATAAAATGCCTCAACGAAAATGGTATTGAGGCCTTAAAAGGTATCGATAAAACATTTGATTGGATTTATTTAGATCCATCTCGAAGAGATGACACAAAAAAGAAAGTCTTTTTACTTTCTGATTGCATACCTAACGTCAAAACATTTCAGGGCTTATTTTTAAAGTATGCCAAACATGTAATGATAAAAACATCACCACTTTTAGATATCAAAGCTACTTTAAGTGATTTAAAGGATGTTAAGGAATTGCATATCGTTGCTGTGAATAACGAGGTTAAAGAATTGCTGTGGATTTTAGAACGTGACTGTAATTCTGAATTTAAAATTAAAACTGTTAATATTTCGAAATCTGAGCAGCAAGAATTTGAATTTAATTTTGAAGATGAAGCTAACACCCAAGCAAATTATAACTTGCCACTCACCTATCTCTACGAACCTAATACAGCAGTATTAAAATCTGGCGCATTTAATGTTGTAAGTACGTTATTAAATATTCCTAAACTCCATAAACATTCGCATTTATACACATCTAAAAATTTAATTAAGTTTCCTGGAAGACGTTTTAAAATTAAAAAGATAATTCCATTTAATAAAAAAGTCTTTGCTAAAGAAGCTATTAAAAAAGCTAATGTTACAACTCGCAATTTCCCTCTATCTGTAGGTGATTTAAGGAAGAAATTGAAAATAAAAGATGGAGGTGATAGCTATCTGTTTTTTACAACAAATTTGAACAATGAAAAGATTATCATAATCTGTTCTAAAACTTAAAAATAGAAGAATCTGTAAACGCATAACATTGTGCGTCATTAGGAATATCTCTTGTGTTTAATCCTGTAAATAAACTAAATGCAGGTAATATTATTTGATTTGATGTTATTTGATAACATGGCAAATTAAACTTCTGTTTGCCTTTACCTTTTATCATTACACCAGGATGAGTATGACCAGAAATGGTGAATTTTCCTTGATAATTTTTGTTATGTTCATGGATAAAAAGAAATGGTTCAATCGCTAAATTAAATGTAGTATGAATCTTGAAATCATCCATTAGACTCTTAGATAATCTATCATGGTTTCCTTTAATTAAAACTAAATATAAATCCTCGAATTGTGCTAACCACTTTTTAAAGGTTTTCATATCTGTATTAGTCTCTGCATGAAATAAATCACCTACTATCAAAAGTGTTTTTACTTCAAAATGAGAAATCAGCTCTTCTAACCTTAATAAATCTTTTTGAAGAATGTCATCTGGCATTGGAATACCATGCCGTCTAAAATGAGCTGTTTTACCTATATGAAGATCTGATAGAATAAGTGCACTTTCCTTATTCCAATAGATAGCACGTTGATTGGTTAAGACTAACTCCTCGTTTAAGATGGTAATATGTTCAGTTACGATTTTCAATTTAATTAATCTTAAAAGCTTGCTCTTTAATTCTCTGAATACGCTTATCTAAATTCTCATTACTCATGGTACCACGTAGGCTATCGACTTTAAGTGGGAAACTTAAAGGTGTAAATGACTTTGCATATTTAACGATGATCTTACTTTTAGAAATACGGTCAAATGCTTTTTGTAACCTCGCTTCTTCTAATTGTTGGTTAAATACTTCCGTATAAGCTTGTCTCAATAATAAATTCTCAGGTTCATAGTCTTCCAAAACCCTGAATATAAGTCCGGATGAAGACTGTAGACTTTTGTTGTTCTTCCGTGTTCCAGGTTGGGATTGCACAACCAGACCTGCTATTACTGCTATATCCCTAAATTTTCGAGATGCCATTTCTGATGCATTTATGCTAGCAATGACATCATCCATAAGATTATCTTTACTCAATAAAGTTTCAATATTTTTTTCTGAAATTGGTATCGGTTGATCACTCAATAATTCGAAGCCATAATCATTCATGGCAATTGTAAATGTAATTTGAGTTAACTTACTAATACGATATGCCATCAATGCTGAAAACACTTCATGTACCAAACGACCTTCAAGTGGATACATAAACAAATGATGGCCATCTCTAGTTTCAATGAGTTCAACCAAAAATTCATCAGCTTTTGGTATGTGCGAATGTTCATTTTGTCGGCTCACCAATGGATTTAAAAAGCGTAATTCTTTTTCTAATCGTCCTGGCTGTAAAGCATCCGATAATTTTAATCGTAAATAATGACTCAAATGAGATGTCAAAGGTAAACGACCACCTAACCAACTTGGCGACACAGCTTTTTTTGCTTTACTCCGTCTTACCAAAACGGTCATATCCTTAATCTGAACCAATTCCAAAATTCGTCCAGCCAATATAAAACTTTCGCCTGGCTTTAGTTTTGAAACAAAAAACTCTTCAATCATACCAATATACCCACCAGAAAAGTACTTAACCTTCAAGTTCACTTCGCTCACTATAGCACCAATATTCATCCGATGAAGCATACTTATGCGACGGCTTTTTACCTTATATGTTCCATCTTCATCGAGAATGACTTTATGGAATTCTTCATAAGAATGTAGCGTCTTACCACCTTTTGTAATAAAATGTAAGCACCATTGCAAATCATCTTTAGTTAAGTATTGGAAAGCATGAGTTTGTTTAACACGCTTATATAATGCCTCAGCCTCAAACCCTTCACCAACAGCTAAGGTCACCATAAACTGCACTAAAACATCGAAAATCAACACCATAGGATCACGAGATTCCATCTGCTTTTCTTTTATAGCTTCCTTTAATGCCGAAACTTCCACCAATTCTAAAGAATGCGTTGGTACAAAGTAAATTTTTGAACGTTCAAAAGGTGAATGTCCACTTCGGCCTGCGCGTTGCATAAAACGCGCTATGCCTTTTACTGAGCCAATCTGTATTACACAATCAACTGGTTTAAAATCCACACCTAAATCTAAAGATGACGTGCATACCACAGCCTTTAGATATCCTGAAGCAATATTATCTTCAATCCAGTTACGTAACTTTTTATCTATAGATCCGTGATGGATGGCCAACAATCCAGCCAAGTCAGGTTTTGCATTCAATAGTACTTGGTACCACAATTCAGCTTGACCTCTCGTATTAGTAAATATCAGAGTTGTAGTATTTGATGCTATGATTGGTAGTATTTTATCAACCATTTTAGTACCCAAATGACCAGCCCAAGGCAAGACTTCAATTTCATCTGGAAGCACAGAAATTATGTCTAATTTCTTCTTCTGTTTTGCCGTTACCTGAGTGACTTTAAGATTTGGATATGGCAATAATACTTGCTTTGCTTCCTCAAGATTCCCTATCGTCGCCGTGATTCCCCAAATTTGAACCTTAGGTGAATAATGTATCAATTGAGAAATTGCTAGTTCTGTAAGAACACCACGTTTATTACCAATAAGCTCATGCCACTCATCGATTACAACACACCTTACACTCTTAAACCATCTCGAATTTTTTTTCTGAGAGAACAACAAATGCATGGTTTCTGGTGTTGTGAGTAACACATCTGGCATTAAGCGTTCCTGTTTGCGTCTTGTCGCAGTTGGTGTATCGCCATTTCTAACTTGCACCGACCAGTCTAAACCGATATCGTCTGCGGCGTCAATCATAGCTTTCGCCAAATCTTTTGCCAAGGAACGTAATGGACTAATCCAAAGTAATTTTAAGCCTTTAGGGTATTTCTCAGGGTGATTAAGATAATCAATAACCAAAGCCAAGAATACTGAAAAGGTTTTGCCAAAACCGGTTGGTGCTACCACCATACCAGAATAGCCATTTGAATAACGTTGCCAAGTCTGCAATTGAAATAGAAAAGGTGCATGGCCTTTTTCAGCCATCCAATTATTTATGATGCGTAAACCGTCGCTATCTCTAAACTGACTCAAGATGCTGTGATTAATTGTTTAACGGATTCTATAGTGTCTATTTCGTCAACTGGTTTATCTTTTCGCCATCTAGCAATTCGAGGGAAACGAAGTGCAACTCCAGATTTATGACGGTTGCTCAGAGCGATACCCTCAAAAGCAATTTCAAAAACTAATTCCGGTTTTACGGTTCTAACAGGCCCAAATCTTTCAATGGCATTCTTATTTACCCATTGCGATATTTCTGTAATTTCCTTGTCTGTTAATCCGGAATAGGCTTTGGCAACAGTAACTAAAGCATCATCTTTCTTAACGGCAAAGGTGTAATCTGTGTATTTACTGCTTCGGCGACCACTACCCTTTTGAGCGTAAATCATTACAGCGTCTATCGTTAATGGGTCGACCTTCCACTTCCACCAGTCGCCTTTTTTTCGACCTATGTGATAAGGTGATTTCTTCTGCTTTAACATCAAACCTTCGCTATTTATGGCTCTAGAATTATTCCGTATGTCATGCAGGTCTACCCATTTCTTAAAATCTACTATAAATGATAGCTTGACATACTCGGGCAGAGCCACTGAATTAAATAGAGTTTCTAGTTGTTTTCGTCTATTTTCAAAAGGTTGTTCTCTATTATCGTCGCCATTAAACTCGAGAATATCATAGGCTTTAAAGCCAACAGGAACCTCTTCTAACAATTTCTTTGTGACGTTCTTACGATTTAGACGCTTCTGCAAATCATTGAACAGCAAAACATCATTGTTTTTCATGGCTAATATTTCACCATCAATAACGAAGTCATCCTTAAAGTTGCCAAAAGCTTCAACCAATTCAGGAAATTGCTTAGTCACCAATTCTTCACCACGAGACCAGATATAGATTTCGTTATTACGCTTTACAATTTGACCACGAATACCATCCCATTTTTGTTCAACTATCCAATCATTAGGTTTGCCTAACTCCGGTAATTCCTTTTCTAGAGCATAGGCCAAACAAAAGGGATATGGTTTGGAATTATCGTAATTGATGTGCTTACCGAGGATTAATGCTTCAAAAGAAATACTATCAACTTCCCAATTACCAATAATACTGTGCATGAGTTGATTAGCGTCAATATTGGTAAGCTTAGCAAGGGCATTAACTAAAGTTTTTTTTGAAACACCAATTCTAAAACTACCACCAATTAGCTTATTGAAAATAAGTCGTTCTTGTTGATCTAGTCCAGTCCAAGCCTCTAAAACAAACACTTTTTTATTCTCATCAGATTTTGGTTTTAAAGCTTTGAGTTCCGTCATCCATTCATTAAGACTTAAATCTAAGCGATGTGTAGGTTTTGGCAATAATAAGGCAAGTGTTTCACCTAAATCACCAACAGTACTATAACTTTCTAGAAACAACCACTCAGGAATATCCGTGAGTTCCATACACCATTCCTTCATTAAAGTTGTTTTAACTGGTCTTGATGGTCGTTTCCCTGTAAATAGGGCTATAACCCATAGTTTATCTTTATCAGGCGCTGTTTTAAAGTACTGTACGAAAGCATCAATCTTGGCATTGGTTTTATTGGTAATCTCTATGGTGCTTATCAATTCTGAAAACAACTTCATTCTGTATCAATATTTTCAGTTTCCTTTTCAGCTTTAGCTAAAGCCTCATCACCATACTCAGTTACTAGTTCATCTGCTTTTATCCCGATTTCATTAAGATATTTTGAAAATACAGCTTGAGAACCATGTGTTACATAAACCTGTTCTGCTCCAGTAGCTTTAACAGCAGAAATTAAACCGTCCCAATCAGCATGATCACTAACCACAAATCCTGCATCAACAGCTTGCCATCGTCTATTACCACGGATTTGCATCCAACCAGAACAGACGGCCGTTGCCACATTTGGAACACGTTTCAGCATACGAGAACCTAATAAAGCTGGTGGTGCAATAATAATTTTATTCTGGAGCATTTTCTTATCTAAGTCTGCAGACCACAATTTAGTATCAGGAAGCTGAATCCCTGAACCAGAAATCGCATTGTTTAAATTATGAATAGCACGATGTACAAAAATCTCATCACAGCCATCTAATAAAGACATTAAACGTTGGGCTTTACCCAAAGAATAGCCTAAAAAAACTGAAGTTCTGTTATTAGCTTGATTAGTTTTTACCCAAGATTGTAATTCAGTTTTAAGAGTTTCCTCCGTTTTCCAATTATAAATTGGCAACCCAAATGTGCTTTCAGAAATAAATGTATGGCATTTAACAGACTCAAATGGCTGCGTAATAAAATCGGGCTGGGTTTTATAATCTCCAGAAAAAACAACTACATAACCTTTATATTCCAATCTAATCTGAGCAGAGCCAATAACATGACCAGCAGGATGAAAAGATACCTTGACACTATTTATGGTTTTTGAGTTGTAATAAGAAATACTTTCAATATTTATGTCATTGCCCAAACGATGTTGTAAAATGGCCTTGGAATCATCAGTGCACAAATAGCGTTTCATGCCCCAACGTGCATGATCTGCGTGTCCATGGGAAATAATAGCGTATTCGACGGGATACCAAGGATCCAAATAGAATCTTCCTTGCGGACAGTAAATACCTTTTTTAGTAAATTTTACGAGTTGGTTTTCCCTAGACATAGTGTAACGAAGCTATTGAAAATGTTAAAATGTTAGTAGTAAAATTTAGTTAAAGTTTAGATTTTAAATTATGTTGGAGTCATATTTCAAAATAATCTAAATCTATAGAAAAAATTGAGTATTTTTTTGCGTTCTTTAATATGATAAGTTACATTTGCAACCGCATTTTTAGGAAACGTTCTTATAAATTATTGGAGAGGTGCCAGAGTGGTAATGGAGCAGATTGCTAATCTGTCAACGCGTAAGTGTTGCCCGGGTTCGAATCCCGGTCTCTCCGCATTAAAGCATTGATAACCAATTTCGGGGTGTAGCGTAGCCCGGTTATCGCGCCGCGTTTGGGACGCGGAGGTCGCAGGTTCGAATCCTGCCACCCCGACTTTAAAAATTCTGAGTTTTACTCTTGAATGGTCGCGTAGCTCAGCTGGATAGAGCATCTGCCTTCTAAGCAGACGGTCACAGGTTCGAATCCTGTCGCGATCACAAAAAGCCATTTCATTAGAGAAATGGCTTTTTTGTTTTTAATAGAATTTTGATTTTTGAATATTTATTTTGCTATAAGAGCCGCCCCTACAATGCCTGCATTGTTTTGATAGGCAGCAGGTATTACCGGTGTATTAATTTTAATTTGGTCCTTATAGCGGTCAAACTTTTTACTTGCACCACCTCCAATAATAATATAATCTGGGGAAAACAACTTTTCAACCAAACGTAAAAATTTATGGACACGTCCACCCCATTCCGTATAAGATAATTTGTAACGCTTTCGTGCAGCGTCTGAGGCGTAATATTCTATTCGTTTATATTTTTTATATGGCATAGAGCCTAACTCAAAATTTGGAATTAATATACCATTATAAAATGCACCTGATCCAATCCCTGTTCCTAGGGTTATCATAAATACCAATCCTTTTTTACCTTTCCCAGATCCAAAAGTCATGGTGGTTAACCCTGCAGCATCAGCATCATTAGCTACCGAAAAGTCTAGACCTGTTCTTTCTTTAAATAAATCCTCAACATTGACCCCTCTCCAGCTTTTATGAATATTTCCACTAGTATGGGCAACGCCATGAGTCACTAATGCCGGAAATCCACATCCCACTTTTCCTTTCCAATTAAAATATTCAACTAGCTCTGCAACCTCATCAGCAACATCAGAAGGTTTTGCACCTTCAGGAGTCGGTATACGATGACGTTCAGAAATTAGTTCACCCGTTTCTGTATCTACTATAGCTCCTTTGATTCCCGAGCCACCAATATCAATCCCTAATAATTCCATAAGTTGAAAATGTTATATCTTTTAATTGAGACTAAAAGTAAAAGGTTAAATATAGTCAAAAGAGACTTCATTTCATGAATGTCGTTAAATGGATTAATCACAACTATGTATTATATATTTTACACCATTCTTAATTGAGATGCCGTGAAGCCTTGTGGTTGTTTTGGTCGGGAGCTGAGTGGCAATAGATTCTAATTCTGATGCGATCAGATAGTTCTAATTAAAATGTATATTTTCTATTTTACTCTGGATACTCAATCCTTAAATGATAAATATTGGCGAGTTTATGCTTTAGCACCTTCTTTATGGATTGAATCTCCTTAAACGTAATATTTGCATTTAGGAATTGTCCACTTTCCATTTGTTTTGTTACTATATTTTCAACAAAGTCACTAATTTTTGCACTTGTAGGTTCTTTAAGGCTCTTTGAAGCGGCTTCTACACTATCACACATCATTAAAATAGCAGTTTCTTTGCTAAATGGCTTTGGTCCAGGATATGAAAAGTCTTCAATGTTAACCTCATCATCATTTATAGACTTTTCTTTCATATAGAAATAATACACTGAACTTGTGCCATGATGCGTTCTTATAAAGTCTATAACTCTATCAGGTAAGTTGTACTTTTTTGCAATTTCAATGCCTTGAATAACATGGCCTATAATAACATCGGCACTTTCCTTGTTTGAAAATTCTTCGTGCGGATTAATGCCGTTACTTTGATTTTCAGTATAAAATGTTGGGTTATTCATTTTACCAATGTCATGATATAGTGCACCTACCCTAACTAACATAGCATTTGCCCCAATTTCATTTGCGGATGCTTCAGCAAGATTCGCAACATTCAACGAATGATGAAATGTACCTGGTGCTCTATTAGAAAGCTCTTTTAATAGTTTTGTATTAGTATCTGATAATTCTAACAAAGACACATCTGATACAAGTCCAAATATCTTCTCGTAGATATATATCAATGGTTGAACAAATAACGTCGCTAAACCGCATAATATAAAAAGACCAAAAGTCTCCCATTTTAAATTGGCGACTTGTCCTTCATGAATTACAAAAAAGGCAAAATATGCAATGATATATATAAAAGTAATTTGACCCACAGATATAAATAGATTCGCGCGTTTGTAAAGTTCTGATACAGTTAAAATCGTTACGATACCTGCAATGATTTGAAGAAACATATACTCGTAACTGTTAGGTACTATAAAACCTAATAAAAGTACGGTTAATACGTGAGCAAATAATCCTAATCTAGCATCAAAAAATGCCTTTAATACCAGTGGTAAAATACATAAGGGAACAATGTAGATGTATTGTGAATTGTAATTGATCACAAGCGTGGTTAGAAATATCATTAACACAATATTAAAAAAGATAAAGGTCACCTTTGTATTGTTTAAAAACACTTCTAACCTATACTTTCTTAAAAACAGTAGCAACATGAGTAAGGTTAAGGCAACCAGCAAAGTATATGCCACCAGAACCCAATTATAATTAGCTGTATTCCATACCTGAGATTCATATTCTGATTTCAACGAATCTAATACTGCAAATTGCTCCTCCTCTACAACCTGACCCTTTGAAATAATTAATTGATCTTTTTCAATGCTTCCTCTTGTTAATGAGACTTTAAGTAGTTCTTCTTCTAAAGTTTTATCTGTAAGTATGTTATTTAGACTTACGTTAGGCTTAATGATATCAAAAAAGAGGGATATCATTCTATTCTTATCGTTTACTGAAATATCTGAACCAAAATGAATTTCAATAGTTGGCCTTAATGAAGCTATCTGAAACAAATCATTAAAAACTAGTTCTTTTTGTATCTGATTATCGAATACTAAATTTACTGGCCTATCCTTATTAAAACTATATTCAGTATCCAACACTCCATTATCATATAATCTATCTATTAAACTCTTACCCGATTTGTACAAACTGGTATTTTCAGTACTTATATATATGGAATCGGCAAAAGTTCGGTTGAATACTGTCAAATAGTCATTTAAAATGACGCCTTTTTTGGTAGGATCAACTTCAAAAAAAACTGGGCTGGTTTTTCTTATATCAATTTGTTCATTCTCAATTTCTTCTAAGGATTTCTTTATGGCAAAATTAAATGGAGCATAGAGGTTTTCGGACTGCCATGGTTTTCCTTTTTCAAAAGAATATCTAAACTTTCCGGTTTTAGGAAATAGATACACAATAAAAAGTGTTGTTACTAGAAACAACAAAATCTTGTATATAAGTGCATGGTTTTTATACCATTTATTCAGAAGTACATTCATATACTTTCAAATGTAATAAATATTAGAAATTTAGAAGTTCATATTCAACAATACATTCCAAAATCTCTCAAAAAATCCTTAATTTCGCGACCAACTAATATAAAAATAAACATAATGAACAAGGACGTTGTTATAGTTTCAGCCGTGAGAACTCCAATTGGTAGTTTTTTAGGAAGTTTATCTTCGGTTCCAGCTCCGAGATTAGGTGCTGTTGCCATTAAAGGTGCTTTAGATAAAATAAATCTAAATCCAGATTTAGTTGAAGAGGTTTTAATGGGAAATGTTGTACAAGCAGGTACAGGCCAAGCACCTGCTAGACAAGCCGCAATTTTCGCTGGCATACCTGATACCGTTCCTTGTACTACTGTAAACAAAGTTTGTTCTTCTGGTTTAAAGGCTATCATGCAAGGCGCACAAGCTATACAATTAGGCGATGCAGAAATTGTTGTTGCAGGTGGAATGGAAAACATGAGTGCTATACCTCATTATTATCATGCGCGCAGTGCAACAAAATTTGGTCCTGCTACAATGGAAGACGGTATGCAGAAAGACGGGTTAGTTGATGCATATGACAAGAATGCAATGGGTGTTTGCGCAGATGCATGTGCCACAGAATATAATTTTTCTAGAGAGGATCAAGATGCTTTTGCAATTCAATCATATAAACGATCAACCGAGGCATGGAATAGTGGGAGGTTTGATAACGAAGTTGTTTCTGTTGAAGTTCCCCAAAGGAGAGGCGAGCCAATTATAGTTAGTAAGGATGAAGAATACACCAATGTGAAAATGGAAAGGATTCCAGCTTTGCGACCTGCATTTACAAAAGATGGTACTGTTACAGCTGCAAATGCTTCTACAATAAATGATGGCGCAGCCGCAGTAGTATTAATGAGTTTAGAAAAAGCAAACCAACTCAGTCTTAAACCAATTGCCAAAATAAAAAGTTACGCAGATGCAGCGCATGAGCCAAATTGGTTTACAACGGCTCCAGCAAAGGCTTTACCAAAGGCATTAGCTAAGGCTAATATTGAATTAAGTGATGTTGATTATTTTGAATTTAACGAAGCTTTCTCTGTAGTTGGCTTGGCCAATATGAAAATCTTAGGGCTCTCAGATGAAAAAGTTAATATAAATGGCGGTGCAGTTTCGTTAGGCCATCCACTGGGATGTTCTGGAGCTAGAATTTTAATCACACTTATCAATGTCCTTCATCAGAATGATGCAAAAACAGGCGCTGCGGCAATTTGCAATGGTGGTGGTGGTGCTTCTGCAATGGTAATTGAACGCATTTAATTTCACTTTATGCAATACGGCATATGTAATCTAGGAATTGTTCCTGTAAGACTTGAACCATCTGACCCAAGTGAAATGGTTACTCAAGCACTTTATGGCGAGTACTTTAAAGTGTTACAACAACGTAAAAAATGGAGTCGTGTAAGACTTGCATTTGATAAGTATGAAGGCTGGATTGACAATAAACAATATAAAGAGATTTCTGAATCTCATTACAAGTCTTTATTAGATTCAAAAGCGAGACTTTCAACGGATCTTGTAGAATATGTATCTGATGAAAAGAATAATCTATACCCTGTTCCGTTAGGATCTGAATTAACTGGTCTTAAGCTTCTAGGACATAATTATGAAGGAAATTACTCTAATGATAAAAAAGAAAAATCTAACATAGTACAAACAGCATTTCTTTACCTTAACGCACCATATCTTTGGGGTGGCAAAACCCCATTTGGTATTGATTGCTCAGGATTTACTCAAATGGTATATAAACTTAATGGCTATAAAATTCTTAGAGATGCCTCTGAACAAGCAACCTTGGGTCACGCATTAAGTTTTATAGAAGAAAGTGAGCCAGGAGATTTGGCATTTTTTGACAATTCCGAAGGAGACATAATCCATGTTGGAATTATTATGGAAGACAATTATATAATTCATGCACATGGAAAGGTAAGAATAGACCGATTAGACCATAGTGGTATATATAATGTGGATAAAAATATACATACACACAAACTGAGGGTCATAAAAAAAATCATATAAAAAAAAGCAACTCTCATGAGTTGCTTTTTTATTAAATCGTAATTCTTTGAATTAGTTTCCACCAGAAGCAGTTTCTAATTCTTCAACCATAGTTCTCATTTCTTTGAACTTATCCATTTCACCAAGTGCACTGTAGATATTCATTAATGTTCTAGCCGCGTCGATATTGGAGTTTCGTAATGCAAGGGATTTTTCCAAGTATGGTATAGCCTCCTGATAAAGCTGGGAACGTTTCTCTTTTAACTCATCATACTTTCTATTATCTGAAGCGCTCGTGCCTAAACTATTCATTTCCTCGACAATTGAAGACTCTCCCTCTAGGATAACAACAGCTAAGTTATTATATGCATCTACATAATTAGGGTCTATTTCAATTGCTTTTTGGTAATAACTTTTAGAAGCTTCTATATTTCCTCCTTCAGCAGCTAAAACACCTAAGTTATATAAAAGTTCAGCATTATTAGGATCTTTTACAGTTGCTTCCTCCATAAGAGCTTTAAACTTAACTCTATTACCCATTTTTAAGTGTACATTTGCCTCTGACAGTACTAAACCTACATCATCTGGATTTTCAGCTCTGGCATCAGCCATCGCTCCTAAAGCTTTTTCATTCTCACCTTGACTTACATAAATAAGAGCAATATTTTTAACAATCTCTGCAGATTTAGATGAGCTTTTTTCATCTCTAGGATCAGTATGAGATTTTGCGATATTAACAGATATTTCTCTTGTTTCTTTATTGGGGAAACGCTCTTCTTGACCATTTTCCTTATTCACACCATAGTAATACATTTGCACACCTGAATATCCCATATTCTTTAACTCTATATAATGCTTTAAAGCAGTGTCATAATTTTGACCTGATACTGCTGCCGAAGCTGCATAATAAAGATATAATGTATCTGCTGGCGACATTCTATATACCTTTTCGAATCCATTTGATGCACTTGCATAATCCTTAGTCTGGAATGCATCGTTTGCATTATTTAAAAACGTATTCATCATTTGGGTTTTCATTTGATTGGCCTGATCGGTATATTTCAATTTACCCATTGAAGATTCTAAATCCTTTAAATCGCCTAAACTCTTTATTGCAATATCTATTTCATCGTTAGATCCTGTTCCGTTTGCATATAAAGCTTGAGCTTTTAGAAAATAAAACTTAGCTTTTGTTTTATCATCCATGTTATCAATTAATGCATCTGCAGATTTCAAAGCACTTTTGGCACTTGCGAAATTAGAATTCTTAATTGCCTTTTCCATTGCTTTAATTTCATTCTTTTGGGCAAAAGACATAGCACTAAAAGCCAAAAGCAATACTAATGTCAGTAATTTTTTCATTTTGTAATAATAGATTTTTGTTGTTAATTCTTAGTTATCCGTTCCATTAGTATCAATAGCCGTGCCATCATTACTAACATCTTGATTATCTGTTGATTCTTCAAAATTTTCAGCATCTTCTTCTTCATCATCTTTCATCACCTTAGCTACTGCCGCAATAGAATCTTTTCCTTTTAGGTTAATTAGCTTAACACCTTGTGTGGCCCTACCCATTACTCTTAAATCAGCAACTTCCATTCTAATTGCAATTCCAGACTTATTAATTATCATTAAATCGTCCTCGTCGGTAACATTTTTTATAGATACTAGGTTACCCGTTTTTTCTGTAATAGAAATAGTTTTTACACCCTTTCCACCTCTATTTGTAATTCTATAGTCATCTAAACTAGAGCGTTTACCATATCCATTCTCCGACACAACAAGTATGTTACTTTCCATATCGTCAACGGCAATCATGCCAATAACTTCATCCTTGTCGTTGGCTAAAGTAATTCCTCTTACACCTGAAGCATTTCTGCCCATTGGTCTAGTTTTGGCCTCTTCAAATCGGATGGCCTTACCAGACTTTAGCGCCAGCATAACTTGGCTTTCACCTGTGGTTAATTTAGCTTCTAATAACTCATCACCATCTTTAATTGTAATCGCATTAATACCATTAGTTCTTGGTCTTGAGTACTGTTCTAATGAGGTTTTCTTCACTTGACCCTTTTTAGTGGCCATTATCACATAGTGACTATTAATGTAATCTTCATCCTTTAGATCTTGAGTACAAATAAATGCCATTACCTTATCATCTTGCTCTATATTAATAAGGTTTTGAATTGCTCTACCCTTTGAGGTTTTAGAGCCTTCTGGAATTTCATAAACGCGCATCCAGAAACATTTTCCTTTTTGAGTAAAGAATAACATATATTGATGGTTCGTACCAACAAATAAGTGTTCTAAAAAGTCTTCGTTTCTAGTAGTAGATGCTTTTTGACCTACGCCTCCTCTATTTTGAGTTTTGTATTCAGTCAGTGAAGTCCTCTTAATATAACCTGCATGAGAAATGGTAATTACCACTTTCTCGTTTGGTATCATATCTTCAATACTTAAATCACCACCTGCGTACTCTATTAAAGAACGTCTTTCATCACCATATTTATCCTTTACCACATTAAGTTCTTCCTTAATGATGTCCATTCTTCGATCTTTTTTATCTAAGATATCCTTAAGATCTTCAATGGTTTTCATTAACTCTTCATATTCTGCACGCAATTTATCTTGTTCGAGACCAGTTAATTGACGTAGTCTCATTTCTACGATGGCCTTGGCCTGTATCTCAGTAAGTTTAAATCGCTCAATCAATTTGGCTCTTGCTTCATCAGCATTAGCTGATGCTCTGATTAATGCTATTACCTCATCGATATTGTCTGAGGCAATTATTAATCCCTCTAATATATGTGCACGTTCTTCTGCTTTTCTAAGTTCATACTTTGTACGTCTAACGACAACTTCATGTCTGTGCTCAACAAAATAATGTATTAGGTCTTTTAAGTTTAATAACTGAGGTCTACCATTTACAAGGGCTATATTATTTACACTAAATGATGATTGAAGTGCTGTATATTTATAAAGCTTGTTTAAAACAATATTTGGTATTGCATCTCGCTTTAAAACGTATACAATACGCATTCCATTTCTATCGGACTCATCTCTTATGGTAGAAATACCCTCAAGCTTTTTATCGTTAACCAAATCAGCAGTTTTCTTAATCATATCTGCCTTATTGACTTGATAAGGGATCTCATTAACGATAATACACTCACGACCATTAACTTCTTCTATATTAGCTTTACCTCGCATTACGATACGACCTCGACCAGTATGAAAAGCTTCTTTAACACCGTCATAACCATAGATTATACCACCAGTTGGAAAATCTGGAGCTTTAACATGCTGCATTAGCTCGTCAATCTCTATATTATGGTTATCTATATATGCAATAGTTCCATTAACAACCTCTGTCAGGTTATGAGGTGGCATATTCGTTGCCATACCTACAGCAATACCAGACGCTCCATTAACTAATAAACCAGGAATCCGAGTTGGTAATACCGTTGGTTCTTCTAAAGTATCGTCAAAATTTAGTTTGTGATCAACTGTTTCTTTATCTATATCTGCCAACATGTCCTCTGAAATCTTCCGCATGCGAGCTTCCGTATAACGCATGGCTGCAGGACTATCTCCATCGACAGATCCAAAATTCCCTTGTCCATCAATTAACATGTAACGTAAACTCCATTCTTGAGCCATACGTACCATTGTATCATAAACCGACGTATCGCCATGTGGGTGATATTTACCTAATACCTCACCAACTATCCTTGCTGATTTTTTATGTGCAGTATTAGCTCTAACACCAAGTTCGTGCATGCCATATAAAACACGTCTGTGAACTGGTTTTAGCCCATCTCTTACATCTGGTAAAGCACGTGACACAATGACCGACATTGAATAATCAATGTAAGCTGATTTCATTTCATCCTCAATGTTAATTGGAATAAGTTTTTCTCCTTCTGCCATATATTTAAATAATTAATTTTTTGTAGGTTTTCAAAACGTGCTAATATAACTAAAATAGCAGTGTTTGAAGAGTTGGAGCAAGTGAATTTTAGCACTTTTTATTAACAATATTTAATATCTTTTTTTTAATAAGTATCTCCCATTTTACTTTGATATAAAATGGTTTTTTAGTCTCTTCGTTTCCAACTATTAATTAAGGTATAGTTTTTGCCTTTTAATTAATATGTTTTATTATTTTTAATGCAGAAAGGAAATTACTATGGATGATAATTTTTCACCAAGAGTTAAGGATGTAATTGCATACAGTAAAGAGGAAGCTTTAAGGCTTGGTCATGACTTTATTGGAACCGAACATTTGATGTTAGGCTTATTAAGAGATGGCAACGGAAAGGCCATTGATATTTTAAATTCACTTGATGTAAATCTAAATCATTTGAGAAGAAAAGTTGAAATTTTAAGCCCAGCAAATCCAAATATTGTAACCACATCTAACGAGAAGAAAAATCTACATTTAACTAGACAGGCAGAACGTGCCTTAAAGACAACATTTTTAGAAGCAAAACTATTTCAGAGCACTTCTATAAATACAGCACATTTATTGTTGTGCATTTTAAGAAATGAAAATGACCCTACAACAAAACTTTTAAATAAGCTTAAAGTAGATTATGATAACGTAAAAGAAGAATTTAAGTCAATGATTACAAGCGAAGACGATTACATAGAAACACCAAAGTCAGAATCATTCTCTGACGACGAAATAAACGAAGAAGAGGAAGCGAAACAGAATCCATTTGGATCAGGGCAATCAGGCAAAACAAATAAGAAGTCTAAAACACCTGTATTAGACAATTTTGGTAGGGATCTGACAGTTCTAGCTGAAGAAGGTAAACTTGATCCTGTTGTGGGACGTGAAAAAGAAATACAGCGTGTATCACAAATATTAAGTAGACGTAAGAAAAACAACCCACTATTAATTGGAGAGCCAGGAGTTGGTAAATCTGCAATTGCTGAAGGTCTTGCCTTGCGTATTGTAAAACGTAAAGTTTCAAGAACTTTGTTTAATATGCGTGTAGTGACTTTAGATTTGGCAAGCTTGGTTGCTGGAACAAAATATAGAGGTCAGTTTGAAGAGCGTATGAAAGCTGTTATGAACGAACTTGAAAAGAATGATGACATTATTCTTTTTATAGACGAAATTCATACCATCGTTGGAGCTGGAGGTGCAACGGGAAGTTTAGATGCTTCTAACATGTTTAAACCTGCCCTAGCCAGAGGCGAAATTCAATGTATTGGAGCAACTACATTAGATGAATATCGTCAATATATTGAAAAGGATGGTGCTTTAGAGCGTCGTTTTCAAAAGGTAATTGTAGAACCTACAACCGTAGAAGAAACTATCGAAATATTGAACAACATTAAAGGTAAGTATGAAGAACACCATAATGTTGATTATACCGATGAAGCAATTGAAGCTTGCGTAAAGCTTACAAATAGATATATGACAGAGAGATTCTTACCGGACAAAGCAATTGATGCTTTAGATGAAGCAGGCTCTAGAGTTCATATCACCAATATTGACGTACCAAAACAGATTATAGAATTAGAAAAGAAATTAGAAGAAGTCCGGGAAACTAAGAATAGTGTTGTTAAGAAGCAGAAGTATGAAGAAGCTGCTAAACTAAGAGATGATGAAAAGCGTCTTGAAATAGATTTAGCTTCGGCACAGAAGAAATGGGAAGAAGAAACCAAACAACACAGAGAAGTTGTTACTGAAGATAACGTGGCTGACGTTATTTCTATGATGACAGGAATACCTGTTAACAAAATTGCTCAAACTGAGCTTAATAAGCTCGCACAATTACCTGAACTTATTAAAGGAAAAGTAATTGGTCAAGACCAGGCAGTAGCCAAGATTGTAAAAGCAATACAAAGAAATAGAGCCGGTCTAAAGGACCCTAATAAACCAATAGGTTCATTTATATTCCTTGGTCAAACGGGTGTTGGTAAAACACAATTGGCCAAAGTGTTAGCACGTGAGTTGTTTGACAGTGATGAAGCACTTGTTAGAATAGACATGAGTGAATACATGGAGAAGTTCGCTATATCAAGATTAATCGGTGCACCTCCAGGATATGTCGGTTATGAAGAAGGTGGCCAGCTAACTGAAAAGATTAGACGCAAGCCTTATGCAGTAGTATTACTAGATGAGATTGAAAAAGCTCATCCTGACGTCTTTAACATGCTTTTACAAGTATTAGATGATGGATACTTAACTGATAGTCTTGGTAGGAAAATAGATTTTAGAAATACCATAATAATCATGACATCTAATATTGGTGCAAGAAAGCTTAAAGATTTTGGTACTGGAGTAGGTTTTGGAACTTCTGCACAACAAGCACAAGAATCTGACCATGCGAAAGCTGTTATTGAAAACGCTCTGAAGAAAGCTTTTGCACCTGAATTTTTAAATAGAATTGATGACGTAATCGTATTCAATGCTCTTGAAAAAGAAGACATCAATAAAATTATTGATATAGAATTGGTTAAGCTAGTTGATAGAATTCAAGATTTAGGATATACATTAAAACTAACTGAATCTGCTAAGGATTATATTGCTGACAAAGGATTTGATAAACAATATGGCGCAAGACCTTTAAACCGTGCGATTCAAAAATATGTTGAAGATGCATTAGCAGAAGAAATAATTGGCGCAAAGATTCAAGAAGGTGATACAATCACGATGGATTTAGACAAAAAGAAGAATGAATTGAAGATTCAAATTAAGAGTTCGAGTAAAACCACGGAATCCTAATATTTTCTCAGAATATTTTATAAAGCTCCTTTATTTAAAAGGAGTTTTTTTATCTTCATACTGAATTAATGAAGATATGAGAGCATCCCTAACCCTCCATTTTTGTGACTTATCTATTTACGATAACTACTTGGTAGTTGTTATGCATGAAGGTACAAATGTTTTGCCGGAAAACAACAAAATACTTCTTGAAGTCGCAAACGAATATTTTAAAAACCAAGCTTTTGTCTACATTACGCATAGAATAAATTCTTATTCTGTCGATCCTCAAATATATCTTGAAACGGCTAAAATCGAAAACCTTAAAGGTTTTGCGGTTGTTTCTAATGTTTATAAAGCTAAAAGTAATGCTGAAGTTGAAAAAATGTTTTTTAACAAGCCTTTCTGTATTTTTTCAGAATTAAATGAAGCCGTTGCCTGGGCTAATGAATTGGTAAATCAATAGATATATTGAGTATCTAACTTTTTAGTCCATAATTGTTCAAAAACAATTCTTCAACCTCAATATCTACATCTTTTAAAAATTGAATTGATGCCTCTATATCGTCATGTAGCACCTCATCAACTTTAATAAATGGAACGACTTTTCTGTAATGTTCTAAAAAAGATTCTAGAAGTGGTGATGTTTTTAAAGGTCTTCTAAATTCAATTGCTTGAGAAGCATTCATTAACTCAATAGCTATAACCCTCTCAACATTTCTAATTAATGTATATGCCTGAGTTGCTGCATTGGCACCCATACTTACGTGATCTTCTTGCCCATTACTTGAAACAATGCTGTCAATACTAGCAGGAGAAGCCAATTGTTTGTTAGCACTAACAATACTTGCAGCTGTATATTGAGGAATCATAAAGCCAGAGTTTAAACCTGGATTATCGACTAAGAATGCTGGTAACCCTCTTAAACCAGAAACTAATTGAAAAATTCGTCTTTCTGAAATATTACCAATTTCAGCCATTGCAATCTTTAAGTAATCAAGTGCAAATGCTAATGGTTGTCCATGAAAATTTCCTCCTGAAATAATTAGATCCTCTTCAGGGAAGATATTAGGATTATCTGTTACTGAATTAATTTCGGTTAGAATAACTTTTTCTACAAAGTCTAAGGTATCTTTTGTGGCACCATGTACTTGAGGTATACACCTAAACGAATATGGATCTTGCACATGTTCTTTTTCTCTTTTAATCAATTCACTACCATCAAGTAATTCATTAAATCGCCTGGCTACTTTCCATTGTCCAGGATGTGGTCTTACAGAATGAACCAAATCGTGAAATGGATCCAATCTACCATCAAAGGCATCTAATGATATTCCGGCAATTATATCAGCCAGGTATGATGTCTTATGAGACATAAGGAGTAGATATACGCCATAAGCACTCATAAACTGGGTGCCGTTTAACAATGCTAATCCTTCTTTTGCCTCAAGTTTAATTGGTTCCCAATTAAACTTATGTAAAATCTCTGTGGCTTCGTATTCATCATTGTCATGCACTACCCTTCCCTTACCAATTAATGGCAAAGCCAAATGTGCAAGCGGTGCCAAATCACCTGACGCACCAAGTGAACCTTGAGTATACACAAAAGGAAAAATATCGTTATTAAAAAATTCTATTAGGCGCTCTATTGTGTCTAACTGAACACCACTGTGACCATAGCTCAATGACTGAATTTTTAAAAGCAACATTACCTTTACAACTGACTCAGGCACCTTTTCTCCAGTTCCACAAGCATGTGACATTACTAGATTTTCCTGCAGTTTGGTAAGATCTTCATTAGAAATTTTCACATTATATAATGAACCAAAACCTGTATTTATACCATATATTGGCTTTTTATTGCTCATTAGTTTATTATCTAAATAGGTCTTGCTCGCTAGAATTTTTTGCTTTAACTCATCTGATAATTTTAGCTTCTTATTATTCTGAAAAACGTTATAAATAGTAACAATATCAAGAGGTTTTGAAGAAATTATATGGTATTGATTCATGTTGAGTAGTTAATTAATATTCAAAATTGAGAATAATTTTAAAGACTTCCACAAATTGTTAATAATTAGTGAGATTGGTTAATCCTTTATTAAATCTTTATATTTAGTCGAAATAAAACCCCATTTATGAAACAATTATTAATACTTGGACTTGCATTATTATTAATTACTTGTAAGGAAGAACCAAAAGATTACGCAACCATATCAGGTAAAATCGAGAATTTTAATGAGACCCAATCCATCAGAATATTTCAAGGTAGAAACTATAGTAAAATTATCAATTTAAATGATGATGGATCTTTTAAAGATACATTGAAAGTAGAATCAGGTGATTACAATTTTCAACATGGTAATAAATATGGTCAAATTTATTTGGAAAATAATTTCGAATCCTCGTTTACGACAGATTATGAATCATTTGCTGAATCGATAGTTTATGAAGGCGATGGATCAGATATAAATAATTTTACTGTAAAATCATTTTTGATTTCGAATGAGCACTTTGACTCCAATCTATTTTCAATGGGCACACAAGAAGATTTAGATAATGCACTTAATAATTATAATAATGCATACAAAGCATTAAAAGAAAAGTATTCTAAAGTTGATTCAACCCATTTCGCAAGTGTAGATGAAAATGTTGAGCGTACAGCAAAACAGATTTCAAATTATGTAAGTTCGAGACTGGCGATGCGTGCAAATTTCCCAAAAGGTAGTTCATCTCCTGTTTTTACGGACTATGAAAACTTTAAAGGCAACAATACCTCTTTGAAAGATTTAAAGGGTAAATACGTTTATATAGATGTATGGGCGACATGGTGTGGCCCTTGTAAGGTTGAAATTCCTTCTCTTAAAAAACTTGAAAAGCAATTTGAAGATAGAAATATTCAATTTGTTAGTATCTCAATAGATGAAGGACGAGGATATCAAGGTGATAGTGCTACGGCCTATGAAGGCTGGAGAAAAATGGTAAAGGACAAAGATCTTGGAGGAATTCAGCTTATTGCTGACAATGGTTTTAATTCTACTTTTATAAAGGATTATAAAATAAACAGTATTCCGAGATTTATTTTAATTGATCCAGAAGGCAATGTTGTTAATGCTGACGCGCCAAGACCTTCAAACCCTCAACTTGTAGAATTACTAAACAGTTTAGAAATTTAAATAATAAAGCTTTCAAATTTTTGAAGGCTTATTTTTATTCCTCCTGTTGCTGTTCACCTTCAGTAGGCGCCTCAGGTTTTTTAAATAAATCAATATAGGCTTCACCTAGGGTATCAATTATATGGCTAGCTAATAAGCTTTGATAGCCATGATCCTCTAATGAAATGTCTGCAGATCTGCCATGTAAATAAACACCAAATAAAGTTGCGGGTATTGGTTCATAACCTTGGGCCATCATTCCAGTAATAACACCAGTTAATACATCTCCTGTACCTGCGGTTGCCATACCTGGATTACCAGTTGTATTGACATATTGTTTGTCTTTATACACAGTTATTGTATTTGCACCTTTAATAACAATAATTATATCATATTTTATTGACAGAGATCTTACTTTGCTAAGTTTATCAAAGTCATCTGTCCACTTACCTACTAATCTTTCAAGTTCTTTAGGATGAGGTGTTATAATTGTTCGGGTAGGCAATAATTTTAGCAACGATTTCTTTTTAGAAATAATATTAATTCCATCAGCGTCAATAACTAACTGTTTTTTATTCTTTTTCAGAAAAGCCTCGAAAGCCTTAATTGTAATATCGTCAGTACCCATTCCTACACCAATTCCAATAACGTTTGGATCAATGTTAAATGAAATATCAGTAATATGATTCTCATCCTTATCGGTAATTACCATGGCCTCAGGAAGTGAAGACTGTAAGCTATCATAACCACAATTAGGCACATATGCCGTCACCAGTCCTGCTCCTGAACTCAAGCAAGCCTTGCTTGCTAAGTTCACGGCACCAATTTTACCACGACTCCCGCCTATAATAAGTGCATGCCCAAAGTCTCCCTTATGGGCAAATTTATCTCTAGGCTGATAAAGTGGTAAAACCTCAAACTTGGAAATTAATTCAGATTCTGTTTCCGTTTGCATCAAGTAATCCCTATCAATACCTATATCCAAAACTTCCCACTGTTCTGTAAATCTGGCTGTTTCTGGTAAAAAGAAAACTAATTTAGGAGATTGAAAACTTAGGGTGTAATTTGAATATACTGCGGCATTTTTATTATCAACTGCCTTGTCTGTATACAATCCAGATGGGATATCTATAGATAACGTAAATGCCTTTGAAGCCCTAAATTTTTGAAACAATTCCTGGACCCAATCATCTAGAGATCTATTCAATCCAATACCAAATACTGCATCTACAATAATATCGTCTTGATGAATTTGAGGAAAGTCGGCTACGCTTGTCATCATTTTTGGCCAATCTTTAGTTACATTCTTAATTCTTTCGTAGTTAATTAAGAAATCTTTAGATCGTTTATTACTATAATTTACAATATAGGTAACGACATTATATCCATGCGTAATTAAATGCCTAGCTAAAACCAGACCATCACCACCATTATTTCCTATACCGCAAAACACGTGAATGGGTACTTGCGCTCCTTGCATGCGCATATGGATCCAATTAAATATTTGGGTCCCAGCACGTTCCATTAGGTCCGTTGAAGATATATTTTGCCGTTCAGTAGTTAGTTTATCCCCTTCGTAAATTTGTTCTTTTGAAAATAATTTCATCTATGTAATCTATATCAATAAAAGTAGGTTAGCAATTCATTGATTATAATACAATTTGGGCTTGTTTCTTTTCAGTTTTCTTAAAAAGAAATATGCTTTTCTCATAATTCCTCAAAAAATTACAATTTGTTTTTTAATTGTCCTAAAAATAATACATTTGATCAGTAATGAAGAAAAAAATGCACATATCAAAGAACGCACTAGTCTTGTCTAACTGTGCCTCAATTTCTGTTTATTTTATTTCTACTATTATTACCCTTAGGGGTAATTTGTAATATGCACTTCGTACCAATTATAGTCTATTTAGACATTCTATTTTCCATTAAATAACAAATTATGAAAGTTCTAAAATTCGGAGGAACATCTGTAGGTTCAGCTGAAAATATTAATAAAGTAATATCCATTTTACAACAACAAAGTAAATCATCAAAAATTGTAGTTGTTGTTTCTGCAGTTGGTGGTATAACTAACAAACTGATCGAAGCCGCTGAATTGGCCTGTGAAAAAGATTCTGATTATATCAACAAATACAATAATATTTGGTCAATTCACAACAAGGTAATTGAAGGATTATTTATTAATCCAGAAAATGACAATGAAATTCAGCAACAACACGATGTATTGCATGAAATTATTTCTGACAAATTATATAAACTTAGAAGTTTACTTGATGGGATATATCTTATTAATGAACTATCTCCTAAAACTAAGGATAAGCTTTTGAGTTATGGCGAATACTGTTCTTCTACTATTATAAGCTATACATTAAGATCAAGACATATTGATGCTCAATTAAAAAATTCACAGGAATTAATTGTTACAGATTCAAATTTCAATAACGCTCAGGTAAATTTTACAATTACCAATAAAAATATTCACGATTACTTTAAGAATAGCGAACCTTTAATAACAATTCTTCCTGGCTTTGTCTCTAAATCTGTGAGTAATGAAATTACTACACTTGGTAGAGGTGGTTCAGATTATACCGCGGCAATTATCGCGGCAGCTATCGATGCTAATGAATTACAGATATGGACAGATGTAAGCGGTATGTTTACAACTAATCCAAAACTTGTTAAACAGGCCTCACCAATAACTGAGTTGTCGTATCAAGAAGCAGTAGAATTATCACATTTTGGCGCAAAAGTGCTTTACCCACCAACTGTTATGCCTGTACTAAGGAAAAAAATTCCAATTGTAATTAAAAATACAATGGAACCAGAAGCTACAGGCACAACGATTACTCTAGATAAAAAACCAAATGGTATCTCTCCTGTAAAAGGTATAAGCAATATAGATGGTATTGCACTACTAACATTACAGGGTAATGGTATGGTTGGTATACCTGGATTTAGTAAACGTCTGTTTGAAACTTTAGCTCAAGAAAAAATCAATATAATCTTAATTACTCAAGCTTCTTCTGAGCATTCTATCTGCTTTGGAATTTCGAAAAATGATGCATCTAAGGCTAAAAATGCTATTGACGAAGCATTTGAGTTTGAAATTACATTACAGAAATTAGACCCAATTGTTGTTGAGACCGACCTCTCAATTATTGCTGTTGTTGGTGATAAAATGAAGAGTCATCAAGGAATTAGTGGTAAGATGTTTAGTACCCTTGGTAAAAACAATGTAAACATTAGAGCTATTGCTCAAGGTGCGTCAGAGCGAAATATTTCAGCAGTAATCCACAAAAATGACGTAAAAAAGGCACTCAACAGTTTACATGAACAATTCTTTGAACTAAGAACTAAGCAAATTAATCTTTTTATTACGGGTGTTGGGAATGTTGGTGAAAGATTAATAGAACAAATAAAACAACAAAAATCATATTTAAAAGAAAATTTTAAAATAAACCTTAGAGTTACAGGACTATCAAATTCTAGAACTATGGTTGTTGATGATGATGGAATATGCCTTAAAGATTGGAAATCAACTTTAGTAAATGGAGAAAAAGCAAGTCTAAAAGGTTTTTTCGATCATGCTAAAAAGTTAAATCTAAGGAATTCGGTCTTTGTAGATATTACTGCCAATTCAGACGTGGCTAATATCTATCCACAATATTTAAAAGAAAGTATATCGGTAGTAGCATGCAATAAAATTGCATGTTCCGACAACTTTGATTATTATAGTGAACTTAAGAACCTTTCTAGAAAGTATAATGCTTCATTTTTATTTGAAACCAATGTTGGTGCAGGATTGCCTGTAATCGATACCCTAAACCATTTAATTACATCAGGTGACAAAGTCAATAATATAAAAGCAGTTTTATCTGGTAGTCTTAATTTTATTTTTAACAATTTCAATGCAAAGACTACATTTCATAATATTGTAAAACAGGCACAGACTGAAGGATATACTGAACCTGACCCTCGAATTGATTTAAGTGGTGCAGATGTAGCTCGTAAAATTTTAATATTAGCTAGAGAAAGTGGTTATAAAATGGAGTTGTCTGATATTAAGAGTAAAAATTTTCTAACCGAAAACGCAATTAAGGCCAATACAGTAGAGGACTTTTTCAGTACTTTAGATGATGATGAGTCTCATTATCAAAGTCTATACAAATCTGCTAATGCAAAAAACTGTCAATTAAAGTTTGTAGCAGAATTTAAGGATGGTAAGGCACAAATTGGTTTAGAAGAAATTCCTGAAGGACATCCATTTTATAATCTAGAAGGAAAGGACAATATAGTTATGTTCTTCACTGAGCGTTATCCAGAACAACCTATGATTATCAAAGGTGCTGGTGCTGGTGCAGATGTTACAGCCTCTGGATTGTTCGCAGATATAATCAGAATAGCTAATAATTAACCATGAATGAAATTAAAATTTTCTCACCAGCAACCGTTGCAAATGTAGCATGTGGATTCGATGTATTAGGATTCTGCCTAGATTCTATAGGTGATTACATGGTTATTCGAAAAACTACAGAAAAAGGCATTAAAATCACAAAAATTGAAGGATTTGATTTACCGTACGAAACTGAGAAAAATGTTGCTGGAGTTTCTGCACAGGCCTTATATAATGATCTAAGACCAGAATGTGGTTTTGAAATAGAAATCCATAAAAAAATTAAGCCTGGAAGCGGAATTGGTAGTAGTGCGGCAAGTGCCTCTGGAAGCGTTTATGGTATAAATGAATTACTTGGTAGACCATACGATAAAACACAATTAACCTATTTTGCAATGCAAGGTGAAGCACTCGCTAGTCAATGTGAGCATGCAGACAACTTGGCACCTGGTATTTTTGGAGGGTTTACACTGGTGAAGTCCACTAAACCACTAAAGATATTACCTCTACCCACCCCCTCTGATTTGTTTGCAACTCTTATTCATCCCCAAATTGAAGTAAAAACAGTAGATTCTAGGGCTGTATTGCCAAAGGTGGTCCCATTAGAAAATGCCATAACACAATGGGCAAATGTTGGTAGTTTAATTCATGCATTGCATACTTCAGATTATGATTTATTACAAGAATCACTAATTGATGTAATAATTGAACCACATAGAAAAAAACTTATTCCTTATTTTGAGGATGTAAAAGCAAATGCATTGAGAGCTGGTGCTCTCGGATGTGCAATTTCTGGTTCAGGACCTTCAATATTTGCCTTGTGTAAAAGATTGGAAACTGCCGAACAAGTTGAGGAAGCCATGCATAATGTCTATTCAAAATCAGGCATTGCATTTGAAACCTATGTTTCTAAAATTAATATTGAAGGTATTAAAATTGTAAAATGAAATATTACTCATTAAATAAAAAAGCACAGGATACAAATTTCAAGGAAGCTGTTGTTAGAGGATTAGCGCCAGACAAAGGATTGTATTTTCCAGAATCAATTACGCCACTTCCAAAGTCTTTTTTTGATACCATTGAAGAAAAATCAAATGCAGATATCGCTTTTGAAGCCATAAAGCAATTTATAGTTCCTGAGATACCAGAAGATATTTTAAAAACAATTGTAGAAGAAACTCTCAATTTTGATTTTCCGGTTGTAAAATTAAATGAGCAAATATCAACATTAGAATTATTCCATGGTCCAACTATGGCTTTCAAGGATGTAGGCGCACGTTTTATGGCGAGATGCTTGGGCTACTTTAACAAATCAAATACTAATGAAGTAACCGTGTTAGTTGCTACTTCTGGTGATACTGGAGGTGCGGTTGCCAATGGTTTTTTAGGAGTTAAAGGTGTTAAAGTGGTAATCCTATACCCTTCTGGTAAGGTTAGTGAAATTCAAGAAAAACAATTAACCACTCTCGGTCAAAATATTACAGCTTTAGAAGTAAAGGGTGTTTTTGATGATTGTCAAGATATGGTTAAAAAAGCTTTCATAGATAAAGAATTAACCAGAAAAATGCAATTGACTTCGGCTAACTCAATAAACATAGCTCGTTGGCTACCTCAGTTATTTTATTATCTAATTGCATACAAACAACTTAAATCTAAATATAATTCAGTCGCCTTCTCCGTACCTAGTGGTAATTTTGGAAATATCTGCGCAGGTATGGTCGCTCAAAAATTAGGTTTACCAGTAAAGCATTTCATAGCATCAAATAATGCAAATGATACCGTTGTCAATTATATGGAAACCATGACTTATGATCCAAAGCCATCGGTACAGACAATAAGTAATGCTATGGATGTGGGCAACCCGAGTAATTTTATTAGAATTCAAGAATTACATGATAATGATTTTAATGCTTTAAAATCCAATTTAACGTCCTATAGCTATTCAGATGATGAGACCAAAGAAGCTCTCCTAGAAATTTTTAATAAGTATTGTTACATTGCTGATCCTCATGGTGCTGTTGGTTATTTAGGCGCAAAGAAATATTTAAAATCAAATGAAAACGATCATGTCGTATTTTTAGAAACTGCTCACCCTACCAAGTTTTTGGATGTGGTTAAAGAAGTAATAAAAGAACAAATTCCTTTACCACCACAGATAAAGGCTATAATGGACAATGAAAAGAAAGCTATATCTATTAGCAATTATGGTGAATTTAAGCGTTTTTTACTTGCCTGATTTATACAAATAATTGTCTCAAAATAAACTTACTTATATTTTTACATCATAATTTTTTATCATTTTTAAAAAAAACAATAATTATTTATTTTTTTATTTCTGGACCTAAAACTTACAGGTACTGGCTATCTTCCAAATAATAACGAAGAATTATTAATGTACCGTAAAACATTTTAGAATCGAGAAAGTCAAAGTTAAAAGTTATAGCTTCTTCAAACATCTTCTTTCTCCAATGAATTAGAATAATTACATTTACATGCAATTAATCCTGAAAGCACATGAAAATTGTATTTACATTACTTAACTACTTTTCTTGTTTTTTAATTCTAACCGCCCAAACTTATACTTTGGTTACTGGCTTAGATGCTGCACTTGAAGAGACTTCAGGATTGCTTTATCTCAATAACACTGTAATCACTCACAACGATTCTGGTAATTCAAATCAACTATTTGATATTAATACCACCGATGGTTCAATTACAAGAACAGTTACTATATCAAATGCTACAAATGTAGATTGGGAAGATCTGGCTTATGATGATACGTATATTTATATTGCTGATATTGGAAATAATACAGGTTCGAGAACAGATTTAAAAATTTACCGTGTATTACGCTCTGATTACGTCAATAACACAAGTGTTATTGCAGAAATTATCAATTATAGTTATAGCAATCAAGTAGACTTTACACCTAGCGCTTTTGCAACGAATTTTGATGCAGAGGCTTTAATCCATTTTAATAACAAACTCTATATTTTTACAAAAAACTGGATTGATGCAAAAACCAATGTATATGAATTATCAAAAAGTCCTGGGACACATTCTGCCACATTAGTAGATTCAATAGATTCTCAGGGATTGATTACAGGGTCTTCATATAATAGTATCAACGGAGATGTAATGCTTTGTGGTTATGATGGTCTTGGTTCATTTTTATTACAATTAAGCGATTTTAATAGTGGGATTTTCTCAAACGGAACTTTATTAAAAACGGCTATTGCTATACCAACAAATTACTCCCAGCAAACTGAAGGAATTACATTCTATAGAACAGATGAATACTACATTAGTGCTGAAAAAGCTTCAAGTGATTTGAACGGTTTATATAGCTTCAACATAGCTACGTTATCAGATACTGAGTTTAATGATAGTCAAATAAGTTTTTACCCTAATCCTGCTGAAACAGAATTAATTATAAATAAGAAGAATTGTACAACAGAAATTTACACCCTAACCGGTAAACTTATAAAAACAACATCAAAGTCAAAAATTGATATTACAGAATTATCTAAAGGTGTTTATCTGATTAAAATAAAGGATTCTAATAATGGGTATTTAACTAAACAATTATTAATAGATTAGTTTAGAATCCTAACCAACAGTTCTTTGAGTAAATCCCCTTGAGGTACTGCACTAGCGCCAACCCCCTTCCCTTTTACATCAAAATCTCTCAATAAAGCAATAACCGTACTCACTTTTTTCATCGGATAATTACGTGCGGCTGTTAAATATTCATTAACAAAATATGGATTAATTCTCAGGGCTGATGCCACACTTCGTGGTGTTTTATCATTCATTCCATGCAAGTGTAATAACTGGGAGAAAAAGCTAAATAACAACGAAATAGTAACAACCATTGGGTTATCCTTTGGGTTATCCGCAAAATACTTGGCTATACGATGCGCCTTCACTATATCTTTATCTCCAACAGCCTTGCGTAACTCAAAATTATTGAAGTCCTTACTGATTCCAATATTTTCTTCAATATGCTCTGGTGTTATTTGAGTTCCCTCAGGTAATACAATTTTCAGTTTATTAAGTTCATTGTCAATTTTACTCAAATCTGTTCCTAAAAACTCAACTAGCATTTGTGATGCCTTGGGTGAAATATTGTAATTCTGTCCTGCCAATATTCTTCTAATCCACTCAGCAACTTGATTTTCATATAGTTTTTTGCTTTCAAAAACAAAACCTGTTTTATTTAAGGTTTTATATAGTGCTTTACGCTTGTCTAATTTTTTATACTTAAAGTTAATTACTAGAATGGTCGTTGGTTGAGGGTTTTCAGCATAACTAGCCAATTTTTCAATTGTTCTACTTAAATCTTGTGCCTCCTTAACGATTACTACCTGGTAATCTGCCATCATAGGAAATCTCTTTGAATTACTGATAATATCATCAATAGTCACATCCCTTCCATACAGCACCATTTGATTAAAACCTTTCTCAGCTTCATCTAAGATATTATTCTCTATAAATTCTGAAATCTTATCAATATAATAAGGCTCCTCACCCATTAAAAAATAGATGGGTTTAAGATTACCATTTTTAATCTCAGATACTAATTGTTTAACCTCGTTCAATTGCAGATACTGTATTATTTATTAGTTAAAATTTCGACAGAAAATTAACTTTAAATATTTTTAAAATTATAATTTTGTTAGGTGCAAGATCTTAACTTTCCAAAGTTTAAATACCGTCTCAAAAGTAAAGAAAATAAAGTTTCTATTTTTGATGTTATTAGGAAAAAATTTATCATTCTTCAACCAGAAGAATGGGTAAGACAACATTGTATTCATTATTTGATAAATACCAAAAAATACCCAAAATCTTTGATTAATGTTGAGAAGGAATTAGTTGTTAATGGATTAAAAAAACGATACGACATTGTAATTTTTAATTCTGATGGTAGTATACATTTAATAGTAGAATGCAAATCGCCTTCTATTGATATTTCTCAATCTACTTTTGATCAGATTGCCAGATACAATCTAGCATTGAATGCTTCTTATATAATGGTAACAAATGGTTTAAATCATTATTATTGCCAAATGGACCTTGTTGGGGAACGATATACATTTTTAAAAGATATCCCGAGTTACAAAGAATGGTGAAATACGGATTAAATGACATAGCGATAGTTATAATTAATTGGAATGGTCAAGACCTTCTTGAGCGTTTCCTTCCTCAGGTAGTGGACTATTCAAAGGGATCTAAGATCTATCTTGCAGATAATGCCTCAACAGATGATTCAGTAGAGTTTGTTAAGGAGCGTTTTCCTAGCATTAAAATAATTCAGAATCAAATAAATAATGGATATGCCAAAGGGTACAATGTTGCATTAAAACATGTCCATGAGCCTATAATATGCCTCCTTAATAATGATATTGAAGTTACTGAGAATTGGTTGGTTTCGATAAATGAGGAATTTAATTTAGATAATAATATTGCCATAATTCAACCTAAAATATTAGACTACAATAAAAGGGAGTACTTTGAATACGCTGGTGCTGCTGGTGGTTTTATAGATAAATATGGTTATCCTTATTGCCGTGGCAGAATATTTGAAACCATTGAACAAGATAAAGGCCAATACAATGATAATTGTGAGATTTTTTGGGCTTCTGGCGCATGTTTCTTCATTAAGAATGATGTTTTTAAATCCTTAAATGGTTTTGACGAATCCTATTTTGCACATATGGAAGAAATAGATTTGTGCTGGCGTTCATTTAATAATGGACATATTGCTAAATTTGTAGGAGATTCTTGTGTTTATCATGTTGGTGGTGCAACTTTAAAAAACACCAATCCTAAAAAAACATTTCTCAATTTTAGAAACAGCCTTTTCACACTAGTAAAAAATACAGATAGTAGACTATTAGGTAGGATTTTTACAAGAATGTTTCTTGATGGATTGGCGGCTATTAGATTCCTATTTCAGCTTAAGCCTTTATTTTTTATTGCGGTATTAAAGGCACACTTTGCATTTTACCTTAGCTTAAGTCGAATTTTAAAAGTAAGAAGCATATCATCAAAACGACCAGATTATTTTAAGAAAAATTCAATTGTATGGTCTTATTTTATCGAAAAAAAGAAAACTTTTTAATTGTTTATAAAACTGTTAAAAAATTTGTTAATCCGTGTAGTTCCCTGTTTTCTTTTCTATAATTTTGAGTAGTTATAATTATCAATTTAAACATAATACTGATTATGAAAAAACTAATGTTATTAAGCATTTTTTCAATGGTGCTATTAGCATCTTGTGTGTCTAAAAAAGAATACCTAGCACTTGAGGAGAAACAGAAGGAAACACAAGATTTATTGAATTCTGCAACGGTAAAATTAAATAAATGTCTTTCTGATGCGGCGGCAGCAAACGCAAGAGTTGAAACGATGAAAGATCAGTTATCTGATTTACGTAAAGCAAATCAAGATTTAATTGATACCAAAGGAAATTTAACCACGTTAACACAAAAAGGTGCGGAAAATCTTGAAAAATCTCTTGAAAGCTTAAAAGAAAAAGATTTAAAAATTTCTCGTTTACAAGATGCCTTGACTAAAAAAGATAGCGTAACACTTGCAATAGTATCTAGTTTAAAGAAAGAAGTAGGAATAAACGATCCTGATATTGAAGTAAATGTTGAAAAAGGTGTTGTGTTTATTTCTATTGCTGATAAGCTTTTATTCAAAAGCGGTAGTTACAACGTAACGGATAGAGCTAAAGAAGTATTAGGTAAAGTCGCTAAAGTCATTAATAGCAAACCTGATTTTGAAGCAATGGTAGAATCACATACAGATAACAAATCTTACAGCAAACCTCCATTACTAGATAATTGGGATTTGAGTGTTAAGCGTGCAACTTCGGTTGTTCGAGTTTTGGAAGAACTGAAGGTTAATCCTCAACAACTAATCGCAGCAGGTCGCAGTTATTATGTACCATTAGTAGAAAATGATACAGCTGAAAACAGAGCAAAAAACAGACGTACACGAATTATTGTATTACCAAAAATTGATCAGTTCTATGAAATGATAGAACAAGAAATGAAAAATCTTTCTGCTGAAAATTAATATAAACTTATATTATAATATAAACCCGATACTTCCGTATCGGGTTTTTTAATTTTAGAGATAAGTCTTTAATAATCTCAGGTAACAAGGCAATAGCAGTCAATACCACGTCATTGCTATTTTTACTATTACTACCAGTGTTTTCAACTATTACCTTAATTGTTTTATTTTGAGAAGATTTTGTTTTTGAAGTATTAGGGATTCTAACCGTAACTACATAATTTTCTGTTTCTTCTTTGAAATTTTCTTTAGCAATCCTATAAGTTGCTTCGATTCCATCATCTTAAATGCCTGCTTAAGCATTAAGCCATCTTATGCATTAAATCTATCAGCATAGGATCAATAAGTAAAGTAATATTATGTTTTGGTATTGAATCAGAACTAATTGAATATTCATCAACCATGAAACTGATTAGATTTTCAATAACGACTGATTTTGTTTCAATATTCTGTTGTTGTGCAAAACTTGTGCTAAATATCGTTAATACTATAATAAATTGGAATAATGTTTTCATCTGATTGGCATTTAAAGTTTACATAAAACTATAAGCCAATACCAGAAATTAATAGATAAAATGAGTAAACTATGAATCTGATTGAGTTAACTGTCCAAAACCATTTTTACGGTTTTATTACGCTGTATTTTCCCATTAACCGTTTCAACAAACTTATCCGTTACATAGATTTCCTTAGGAATTTCAAACTTTGTGAGATCTCTAAGATGCTTAATTCTATTGGCAATAGAATCTTTAGAGTCCCTTGGATTTTCAATGATGAGTACTAATTTTTCACCTAAAGTACCGTCGTCTTCTCCAGCTAGGATAAATCTTTCATCAATTACTGGCTGAAATTTTTTCTCTATTTGCTCCGGAAAAAGTTTAACACCACCTGAATTTATAACATTATCAAATCTGCCTAATAGTTTAAAGCTAGTATCTGACTTTAAATCCACAATATCATTAGTTACTAACGCTTCTTTTACTAATTTTGAAGCATTGATAACTAGACAATTCCGCTCGTCCTTATTAAATGAAATATTAGGTAATGCATTAAAAAACTCTTCACCTGTTCCAGATGTTGACTCCAATCTACGAACGGCAACATGAGTTACAGTTTCTGTCATTCCATAAGTTTCATAAAACTTGGAACTACTATGTTTTATTTGTTCTAATAAGGGTTTGGTAATCATAGAACCACCAACTATAATGGTCTTAATGTTTTGTGTGTAATTAATAGTGTGCTTTAATTGCAATGGGATCATTGCGCAGAAATCATATTTCTTTTCATAGTCAAAAATAGGATGTGCACTAGGTTTAACACAATCAATCTCAAGGCCTAATATAATAGCCCTAACCAACATCATTTTACCAGCAATATAATGACTCGGTAAGCAATCCAAAGCAGTATCTCCAGGTTCTAAACCAAAATAATCTCCTGTTGCAATGGCGGAATTTACCATTGCCTGTTTTTTTAATTTTATAGCCTTTGGTTGACCCGTCGAACCTGACGTAATAACATATAAAAAATCATCTTGATTTAACCAATCAATCAAAAAATTTCCGGTTACCTTTTCATATGGTTCACCCTCTTTAATTAAGCTGTAAGCAACTTCTTTTAAGTCTTCATAACTAAAATGAAGTCCGTTTAGCTTAAATCGGTTATGTATTTTATTATATTTTGGTGTCATGTATTCTATTCAATGATTTTATAGTCTTCTTTTGGCGGCTCAGTAACCTTACCTAATAATCTTTCCTTCCAATTACTCCATCCATACATTTTAGACAAGATAAATAGTAGTATTGGAAAAATGACAAATACAGGCACAATAATATCTACAAATGTAGCCTCAGTAGGATCTGACATATCCTTAAATATAGAATATGTTTTAAATGCCGTCCAATCTGCAGTAACTAGCAAAGCCGTAAACAAGTTGTTCGCCGCATGAAATCCAAGAGCTAGCTCCAACCCTTCATCCATTAAGGTAACAATCCCCAAAAATAAACCTGTACCTATATAGTATATCATAATGATGTAACCCAACTTATCAACCTCTGGATTAGCTATATGTAATAATCCAAAAACTAATGAAGTAAATAATAATGGAAACCATCTATTCTTTGTTACAACACCTAATCCCTGCATTAAATACCCTCTAAACAAATATTCCTCACAGCTTGTTTGGAGAGGTACCATAATTATTGCTATTACGCAAAGAATTAAAAACTTTGGTAGATTAAAATTCAAAACATAATCGTCAGGTGCCATAAAATAGTCCATTAGAACAAATCCTGATGATATTATTCCCCAACCAAAAAATATAGTCCAAAAACGCTTCCAATCAATCTTTTCCCTTGCTGTGGTTAGTTGGGTAAGACTCATTTTATGGAGATATTTATTAACCAAAAGAAGCCCCAATAAACCAAAAGCAAAAGACAGTAGCATTAAGAATAGATTTAGGTTTGGCTCTAAAATTGTCATTAATGTAGTTTCATCCAATTCAAAAAACGACATACCTTGGTTACTTGCTTCAACAATCGCTGCTACGGTAAATGGTATTTGACCAATAATTACAAATACTATTACAATTATTGTTCCTACAAAATATCGCCATCCATCATGTAATCCCTTAAACGCCTGTTGTATATAGTCCATATTCATAAATTAAAATTCCAATCTTGATTAGTATTATAACGCAAAGTACCATTTTTTACCGTTAATGGCGAAACAAAATTATTTGTAAATAGGCCACCAGTACCTAATCCCTGAGGCATTTTATTCTCTAAAGTGTATGTCCACTGAGCGATAGCATTTAATCCAATATTACTTTCTAATGCACTTGTTACCCACCAATTAATGTCATTATCATTAGCCAAATCTATCCATGCACTACTTCCTTTAAATCCGCCAATTAAACTGGGTTTTAATATGATGTATTGAGGCTTAATATCTTGAAGTATAACTTTTTTTCTATCTCGGCCGAAGACACCAATTAATTCTTCATCAAGGGCAATAGGAATTGGTGTAACATCACATAAACTGGCCATTTCATCATATTGGCCTGGTTTTATGGGTTGTTCAATTGAATGAATCTTATAGTCTGATAGATTTTTCAGTTTTTCCAAAGCCTCATGTGTTGAGAAAGCTCCATTTGCATCGACCCGTAGCTCAATATCAGATTCTGAAAATTCCTTACGAATAGATTTAAGAATATTCAGTTCGGTTTGAAAGTCAATTGCTCCAATTTTCAACTTAATACAGTTAAAACCAGAATCTATTTTTTCTGAAATCTGACTGCGCATAAAATCCTCACTTCCCATCCAAACTAGTCCATTAATAGGAATGGAATCTAAACCCTTTGTGAAGGCAGACGGAAATAATATAAACTCATTGCTACTACCCAATGAAATAAAGGCTATTTCTAAACCAAATTGGATACTTGGATATTCCTCTAACTCCGTAATCAATACCTCTAATCCTAGATGGATATTTTCACAAGCCCATTTAAGCTTTTCTTCGTAATCAGGTCTATCATCAATTGACAATCCTCTTAAAATACCACACTCACCTATTCCAATTTTACCATTATCTTCAAGTTTAATAAACCAAGTTTCTTTAATATTCATGATACCTCGAGAGGTACCACTTGGCTTTTTGAAATTTAAAATATACTTGAAATAGTTAGCATGCATTGACCTAAAAATTATGATGTATACTTAATTGAATTTGACCTTTGCCCCAATTCACAGTCTTCTGATTCATCCATCCAAATTGAAACCTTATTTTTGGATTCAATACATATCCAATCCCAAGATAGGTACGGTTTCTATCAAATAATTCAACCGTTCTAGAATCACCTATATCAGTCTGCCCATTGATGAAGAGTTCATTGTAAAGTGCTATATAAAAGGCTTTTGGTGACAAATCACTCTTATTTAAAGGGACATTTAAAAAAAGATTATACCTATATCTTGTCCTAAAATCTTGATCCTCAACAAATCGTTGTTCAAACCTAAAACGATGTGTTAGATAAACACGATTACCTAGCTTTTGTGGAATTAAAGCCTCTTGATAAATTCTACTTTCAGCTGAAGTTTCATCACTATTACCATATTGCCCTGTTGTAATATTTCCATATCCCAAGGTAAAAGTAACGCCTACGTTCTTAGGTGTGTAGGTAAGACCAGATCTGAGCAATAACTGTTCTTTATCCCCAAGACCTTGCCAATCTCGATATTGAAAGTCACCTTGAATGCCAAATTCACTATTATTAAATTTATGGCTATAAAAATACATATACCATGCACCAGTCTGAGATTCATCAACTTGTGCAGATAGACCAAATACATTGGCAATTAAAATGAATACAAGTAATTTTAACTTCATATAAAATGGGTTATTTTTGAAATACAAAAATACGTAACTCACGTTTCTAAATAAAAAAATGCCAGATTTTCCTAACATAATACTATACGCTATTCCATTCTTTATTTTAGCAATGTTGCTAGAATTCTATGTTACCATTAAAATGGGTATAAAGACCTATGAGCCAAAAGACGCTTTTTCTTCTATTGCAATGGGTTTGGGCAATGTGTTTTTGGGATTTGGCAGTAAAGTACTTGTACTTTTAGTATTCTTCTGGGTTTATGATAGTTTTAGATTATTAGAAATACCTATTGTTTGGTGGTCATTTGTATTGTTGTTCTTTGCTGATGATTTTGCCTATTATTGGTTTCACAGAATTTCGCATGAGTGTAGGTTATTTTGGGCATCGCACGTAGTACATCATTCCTCTAAACACTATAATCTCAGTACTGCACTGAGACAAACTTGGAGTGGTGGATTTTACACTTTTATATTTTGGTTGTGGTTACCCTTATTAGGGTTTCATCCTGCCATGATAATGCTTCAAATGTCAATAAGTTTATTGTATCAATTTTGGATACACACAGAGGCAATAAATAAAATGCCAAAATGGTTTGAGGCTATATTTAATACACCGTCTCATCATAGAGTTCATCATGGAAGCAACCCTATTTATCTTGATAGAAATCATGCAGGCATATTGATTATTTGGGATAAATTGTTCGGTACATTTCAACCAGAATTAGAAAGTGAAAGAGTAAATTATGGGTTGGTTAAAAACATAAATACCTTCAACCCAATAAAAATTGCCTTTATTGAATGGGTATACATGTTTAAAGATGCATTTAGTGGTAATAAATCCATAAAAGATAGGTTGCAATATCTCATCAAACCACCTGGATGGAAGCATGATGGTACTGGTAAAATAAGCGATGAACTTAGAGAAGAGTGGCTAGAAACTAATTCTAAACAATGACATTTAAAGATAAAGTAATATGGATTACAGGTGCATCAAGCGGAATTGGCAAAGCACTTGCTGTTGAACTATCTAAGAACAATTGCAAATTAATTCTTTCAGCTAGACGTGGTGATGTATTGAATGAAGTTAAGAAGGAATGTTCAAATAACCATAATATAGAAGTATTACCATTTGATTTGGCAGATTATCAGAACATGCAAGAAATATGTAAAGAGGCAATTAATTACTTCAGTAAAATTGACATTTTAATCAATAATGGTGGCATAAGTCAACGTTCTCTGATAATAGACACTGACATTTCTGTAGACAAAAAACTAATGGAAATTGATTATTTAGGAACGGTTGCATTAACAAAAGCCTTATTGCCTCATTTTATACTAAATAAATCAGGTCATTTTGTAACAGTGACGAGTTTAATGGGAAAATTTAGCTCACCTTATAGATCTGCTTATTGTGGTGCTAAACATGCCTTGCATGGTTTTTTTGACGCTTTAAGAATGGAGCATCAAAAGGATAATATTAAAGTAACAATGATCTGCCCTGGATTTGTGAACACAAATATTGCTCGAAATGCTTTAACTGGAGACGGATCAACACAAAAACAACAAGACGAAGCAACAGAACAAGGGCTTTCAACAAATATTTTTGTAAAACGGATGATTAAAGCAATTAAGAAAGAAAAATTTGAAGCCTATATAGGTAGAGGTGAAACCAAGGGAATATACCTTAAGAGATTTTTCCCAAAGCTACTGCACAAAATGGTAATGAAAAGTCAAGTACGGTAGTTATTTCTAAACGTCTAAACTTTCACCGATTTCCAATAAGTACAATTTCTTTAATTTAGAATCGAATTTTGCCCTTGCCCTATGTTTATCAATTTCAATATATCCAAAAGTATCGTAATGATAACCTAGTATTTTATCACAATCAACGTATCTAGCAGCTTGTATGGCATCGTCAACTCCCATTGTAAAATTATCACCAATAGGTAATACGGCTAAATCTAAATCAAATTGTTTTCTTATTAGTCGCATATCGTAAGTCAATGCGGTATCTCCAGCTATGTAAATTGTTTTATCCCCTTCAATAATAAAACCTCCTGGTTGGCCTCCGTATTTTCCATCCGGAAATGAAGAAGTATGTATTGCATTTACATACTTTACTTTACCAAAATCAAACTCCCAAGAACCACCATGATTCATAGGATGACCTTTTAATCCTAAGTTTTGATAATGAACTACAATCTCATAATTAGAAACAATAACAGCACCAGTGCGCTTCGCGATAGCTTCTACATCTAATGTATGATCTTGGTGTGCATGTGTTACTAAAATGTAATCTGCCTTTAATGTATCTATATCAATATGTAACGCTTTTTCATTTCCTGAAATAAAAGGATCGACTAGTATATTTATGTCCTTAATTTGAATGCCTAAACAGGCATGTCCGTAAAAAGTTACTTTCATACTTAATTATTTAATAGAATGATCTCCAGAATAAATTTAATACAAAATATATCCAATCCCTAATAATATTGAAAAGAGAAAAGTTGATAACGCAAGTACCTTTAATTGACTGTCAAAGTCACTAGGTTCTTTTGCTTTATTGATTTTTATTAAGTGAATGACAAAAGGTATAAATGAAAGGAGATATAAAAAGCTGTTAGGCTTTTCCAAGATTTTTTTTCCTGGCTCAAGATAAAGAATTGAAAAAACAATGGATAGCAACATTGCCCCTAAAATCAATAAATTATGGTATGATTTAGCCTTTTTTAAACCGAGTTTTACCGCAATTGTTATTTTACCTGAATTTGCATCAGAATGAATATCACGCATATTGTTCAGATTTAATACGCCTACGCTCAAAAATCCTAAAGCAATTGCTGGTAAAATTGCAACATGATCAATTGATTTAGTATATAATAAATAACTACCTAAAGTACTTATTAATCCAAAAAAAATAAATACAAATACATCTCCTAACGCTTTATAACCATAAGGAGAATCTCCCATGGTATAATTAAGTGCAGCATAAACAGACATTCCTCCTAGCGTTACAAACAATAGTAATAATAAGAATTCATTAGGCCCAAAGGCAGCCCAAATTAGGGCCAATGTTAAAATAATTACCACAACAATATTAAACTTTATAGCATCGAGCATTTGATCTGGAGTTATGGCACCACTTTGAATAGCTCTTTCTGGCCCAACTCGTTCATCATTATCTGTACCTTTGACACCATCACCGTAGTCATTTGCTAAATTTGAAAGTATCTGAAGACTCATGGTTGTCAGAATGGCTAGCACCAAAACCCACCAACTAAAATACCCATTATAATAGGCAAAGCACGTTCCTAAAATAATACCTGAAACGGATAATGGTAATGTTCTTAAGCGCATGGCCGATAGCCAAGGTTTAATTTTTTTCATTCAAAAGCTTTTAGATTACGGAATCCATTTTTTAGGAAAGTTGGGTTTCCTTTTTTCTAAAAAAGCATCTCTGCCTTCTTTTGCTTCGTCTGTCATGTAAGCTAAACGCGTTGCTTCACCAGCAAATACTTGTTGCCCAACCATACCATCATCTGTCAAGTTCATTGCAAACTTTAGCATTTTTATTGAGGTTGGGGATTTAGCTAATATCTCTTGAGCCCAATGGTAAGCTGTTGACTCTAATTCTTCATGAGGAATTACCGCATTGACCATTCCCATTTCATAAGCCTCCTGCGCTGAATAATTTCTTCCTAAAAAGAAAATTTCACGTGCCTTTTTCTGACCAACCATTTTTGCCAGATATGCTGAACCATAGCCACCATCAAAGCTAGTAACATCAGCATCTGTTTGCTTAAAAATTGCATGTTCCTTACTAGCCAATGTTAAATCACAGACCACATGTAGACTATGTCCTCCACCTACAGCCCAACCTGGAACCACGGCAATTACAGCTTTTGGCATAAAACGAATTAATCGTTGCACTTCAAGAATATTTAAGCGATGATAACCATCATCACCAACATATCCTTGATGACCTCTTGCTTTTTGATCTCCACCTGAACAAAAACTCCAAATCCCATCTTTTGTTGAAGGTCCTTCTGCACTTAATAATACAACACCTATACTAGTATCTTCATTTGCATCGTAAAACGCATCATATAATTCTGATGTTGTTTTAGGACGAAATGCATTTCTTACGTTAGGTCTATTAAAAGCTATCCGTGCTACACCATTACATTTTTGATATGTAATATCTTCATAGGTTTTAGCAATTTTCCAATCTATTTGGTTCATTCTTTTCAGGAATTTAACTGCAAAAATAAGGAATTAATAACAATGATTTCTGATCAATTAATAATTGAGAATCTAATTAAATTTTTAAAGCTTTCTAATTTTGAACTAGTCTTATACCGTCTGATTCAATGGTAATTAAACGCTCTTTATAAAGAGCTCCTATAGCTTTTTTAAAACTCTTTTTACTCATTTGAAGCTGATGCTTAATATCATCAGGATCGGACTTATCGTGTAATGGAATAAACCCACTATTATCGTTTAATTCCTTAAGTATAATTTCTGCATTAGGCTCTATATTTCTATACCCTATCTGACTTAAAAGAATATCTAATTTATTGTCTTGTCTAACTTTCTTAACAATGCCCTTCAATCTATCTCCTACGCTAATGTCTTTGAAAATATCATCTTTGAAAACCAATCCAAGATGTTTCTTATTGACAATTACATTCATTCCAATTTCGGATGGATGAGATACAATTAAATCAACTTCGTCAAATTTTGAAACCGTCAACTCCTTATTATCAAGAAATCTATTGGTCTTACTAGAGGCTACAAGTCTTTCTGTTTCTTCATCTAAGTAACAATGCACTAAATACCATCCACCTGACTTCATCTTAAATGCTTGTTCCTTAAAAGGACAGAATAATTCCTTAACTAATCCCCAATCTAAAAAAGCACCATATTTTGTCACCTGATTGCATCTTAAAAGTGAAAAATCCCCCTTGGTAATATATGGTTTGTCAGTTGTGGCTACTGGTCTTTCTTCGTTATCTAGATAAACAAAAACCTCAATTTTATCTCCAATATTAAATTCTTGAGGCACATATCGGTTTGGTAATAAAACCTCATTACCTTCTTCATCACCCAAAAAC
>Ga0213860_10000008_pt1 | contig 70345 bp, 92 predicted proteins | sample PICome_3_FD_160118 | JGI IMG/M metagenome (GOLD analysis project Ga0213860, IMG submission 160118) | Coastal seawater microbial communities near Pivers Island, North Carolina, United States - PICO550 | ecosystem: Environmental > Aquatic > Marine > Coastal | place: USA: North Carolina...
AGAGCGATTGTGCAGGGATCTTTGAACATATCAGGCGAACACATAACCAGACTCAAAATCTTCGGTCTGATACACATTCTGACCGTTCACACATCCAACAAACTTGCGAACATACCAGAGGAAATCTTTCTGAAACACACCCTCACCAGCAATGCAGAATTCATCGCAAAGTGCATTCAGGCGAGACTTTGTGGTGTTAGATTGCCAACCACCATCAAAGATTGTCATGGTGGTGTCATCAACCATGGCGATCTTATTGCCGTGGAGATACACAATAGACACACCGTCGTTGGTAACAACTTGGGTGTTTCCAGATGACCAGTTCTTGTCTGCCTTGATAGCGGCACACATTTGCTGTTCGATCTTACGCATGAAATTGAATGAATTTGGTTGATGTGTATACAATACATGAGATGGGGCACAGATCAACAGATGCTGTGCCACTTGTCTCACTGGTCAGCGAACATGCCGAAATGGGCATCGACCACGTAATCTATCACGTCATCCGTGGCAGACACGTTGAAACGATCGCAAAACCAATCGACGCACATCTCAGCGGGCAGCATGGAGTCAAACATGAAATCCTGAAGGTCCTGCAGGGTCTGTGGAGAGGAGAGAAGCGTTTTTGTTTTCATGCACCTATTATAAGCATGGGGTTTGGCGATCTGCTGCCTCTAGTGTGCCACCTTGCCAACTGGTTGAGGCAGCCAAAACATTCTTGATAACGAAGCGCCAGAATTTGATCCCACTAGTATACTCAGAACCAGTGGGTAAGTAAGGCGTTGTGCTATGCATTGTTATCAACCCCCGAACATATCGTCGAACAATTGTTGTGCATCACGGGCACATTCTTCACGTTGTTCTTTCATGCGTTGCTCTTCAATTGCCATGCGTCGTTTTGCTTCCCATGGTGTTAATTGCTTAAGCAAAAGTAACTCACCACGCAGTCCAGTTGTTAGCATTGAAAAAGAAAAATCCCGTCAACATGTATACAATACACGCTAACGGGACAAATGGTGGTGATAGTGTGCAGTTCAACTAGTGGCACACGTTGTTGGTCAATCGTCGAAATATTCGTTATCTTTAAATTTGTTCTGCTGCTTGTTACGTTTGCTGTAACGTTTAGCATTGGACACATTGTAACCGAAATCCTCATAATCATCCTCAATATACTTTGTTTGAGGTGATTCTTGATACTTTTTGCTTGATTTTGCCATTTTATTGGTATTATTCAGTCAATTAGTGAAATATATGAGTATTTAGGGAACAATTTTGTCAATTAGAGTCAATTCTTCCTGTTTAATACTATTATTCAGGAATTTACCAACTGATTCTTTACTATCAATGACTTTTTGTAAGTTATTATCGAAATTATCAACTTTTCGTTGATACTTATAGATTGTATTGGATGATTTGAATTGTATTTCAATATATTCAGTTCTTAATACAATTCTATTAACCATTGAAGATTCTAAATCTCTATAATCTTTGAGAATTTGAGGAAATTGAGATTCTGTCATTTTAGATTAAAGTTTAAATCTTAAATTTTGAAGTTTTTAAGATTTTGTGTTTTTTAAGTTTTTGAACTTTTTGACTTTTTGAGAATTCTTCAAAAGTGCTGTTTTTGCCCCCTGAAGACCTCTTAATTATACCAGCGACCCCGTGACCCTCGGCGGGGGTTTGTGCCAGTTTCTCGGGTGTCATAGAGGGCATTGACAATCGATCGGAGGCGTGCTAAGACAACAAGACCTCCGCACATTATCACACATTACCTATGTTTTTTAAACCATTTAGTTTTCCACAGGTTTTTCCACAATGTTTTCCACAACCCCTATATTTTGTGTTAGAAAACCTTGACGTACACTAGAGAGTGCCTTTGCGGACTATCCCCAGTATCTGTGGAGATACTACCAATTTCTTTTCTTTTAGTTCTACTACCTCTTGTCCTCTCTTGATCATCTTCATCATTGCTTCTTGTGCAGATTCGAGTTGGAAATACACAGCATGTTGTAACGTTGGTTCAGTGTGTCCATACAATGTGTGCATGTATGATACCACGTAATAGTTTGGTTTAAATTTTGGTGATCTAAAAGTCATCTAGAATTTCTTGAAGTTCATCCAGTTTAAAATACTGAATCTCTTCGTGGTCATCTTGATCACCTAGATGCATCCACTCAAAGAATTCATCAGCAATTGCCATAGCATCCTCATGACGACCTTTCTTGAGTAGATACTTGAAGCGACGAAGACGATTCTTCATCACCATGTCAACCTGAAGGCAGATTGACTCTTGTTCTTTCTTAAGAGGGTTCATTTGATTGTAAGAACGTTGGCGAGGTGATTGTAAGAGACGAACTCTTGTTCTGGGTGAAGGGCAAGTGCTAGTCCTTTAGCAAACTCATTAGGGAATTTGTTAAAGTAGCGCCAATACTTATCATTATCAATCCCATTGGAGATTGGGCGTAGTGTGGTTTCAGAAAGTGGTTGGAATTGCACAAGAGTGGCAACGTGATCAGCAACGATGTTCATTTGACGTAGATGTTGTTAGCGTAGGTTTGCAGGAAGTCTACAGCAGACTTATACATTTTATACTCTTCAGGGAGCATATCGTCCCAGTCGAGTGTGTCACCTGCTGTCCAATCAATTGTCCCGTCATTCTCATCTACAAGATAAGAAACGGGTGCTCCGTTCTCAAGCATGATTGCCTCACCATTGATGACGACATACATGAGATCAGTGTCCATTGTGCTCCTGTGTTGCTGTTGTTAGTATACTATGTAGAGAGGCGTTTGTCAACGCTTGTAGAGGTAACCGCCCGCCCAATCTGCATTCTCAAACAACCACTCGCGGTCATTGATCAGCAGAAGATTGAAACGAACGTGCTTAGCAGGTGCTTTGAAACTTGCTGCTTTGTACACATCACCAGTCTTCATGTCAACAAATGCATGAACACTACGGGAAGCAGGACGATTGTGGTTAGGAATCACCATGATGATTTTGTGATACTTACGACCAGACTCGATCACAAACTTATACTCAGGTGCCTCACGTCCTGCAACAACACCATGATTACGTTGCTTGAAGTTCATCTCCAGTGCATCACACAGCATGAGAGTATACTCACGGATGCGAAGTTGGATGTCGTTGCGAGCATCCTGGGTAGCAACGTAGTCTGCGAAGGACTGACCAGTGGGGTTGGGCATGGAAATCATCGTGTCGGTTGCGTTGTTGAACATAGTATAGGGCAGATCAGGCGTTACGCACCTCACCCTTGACCACTACGTCAGCTGGCACACGAGAGATGGTGTAGCGACGGATCTGACCCTCAAACTGACGCCATGCCTCTACGGTCTCGTTCACGATGCGGTTGTGCTGGCGATCCATGCCCTTAGCAGTGGTACACTTGCCGCACTTGCGGAAATACACGATGGGGTGCTGCGGAGCGTCTACGGTGTCGATCTCGATCTTGTAGTAGGAGTGCTTGACTGCGGTGACTGCCATGTGGTGTTCCCTTGACGACTTCTATAAGATAACCCAGATCAGGGCCACATGGGGTGATTAGTGGGCGGTTTGGCAGGTGTCCACTTGATACCCAAGCGATCCCACAACTCATCTACTGTAATTTCTAACTCTGCTGCAACTTCTTCATCCCATTCTGCATTATTCTTCTCACATTGTGCTATAAACTCTGGATCAGCACACATCAACTCTACCATGTCTTCAAATGACACTGCCTCTGGAATATCACTCATCAATTCTTTCTGCAATTGTTCAGTTTCCATCTTCATCTCTCGGTGAGTGTGTTCCCATGATCCTTCTTGTTCAGGTGAGAAAAATCCTTTCATTTACCAGATCTCCGTGAATCGTTTGTGGGTTGCTTTGGTCATTCTACCATCATTAAGCATATTATCACACACTCTACAGAAGACTTGAAACTTCTCTTCTCTAGTGAGAGTGGCGGCACCCTCACAATCTTTCATAACCTTGATCAGGTATGCTTTGGAAGTGATCATAGCAATGAGGTGATAATGACAACAACAGCGAGGAGATACAACATCAGCAGTATACTGGTGAGTAATCCTTACCTTTGTACTCTTCGAGGTTGAAGTCACTGACGATAGCACCATTGGCGATGTAACCATTCACATCATACACCATGCCAATCTTGTCACGGGTGGAGAAAGAAGTCATTTCAGTCTCACTACCTTTGTGCCAGATGACACGCTTAACGAAACGCTTACCAGTGCCGACAGGATAGAAGTCGATCTGTGTGGCGGAGGTGTGGAGTCGCATGTGGTCCGTTGCTTTGACCCTCTTAATATACATGCTTTCGGGTGCCTGTGCCACTATAGTGGACACTACAATCACTGGCACATGATCACGTCAGTCTCACTCGATAATCTTTTAGTTTCTGGATCAGTTCATTATGGTCTGTCACTCCTGCATCAATCATTTCTCTTGATCGTGCTACATCATATGATGACATTGTATTCAATGCTCTGAGGATATGATCGATTTCTTGCAGTGTAAATGTCATTTACTTGGATATGCTAGTGGATAGAGTTGATCTAAAATATCAGTCAGTTCGTTATATCTGTCTTCATCAAACATTGCAAGAAGTCCTTTCTGTTCTCTCCTCACAATGGTGAACACTTCTTGCCATTGTCTTGTAGTCATGTGTGTAGTGACTTCCATACTGCTTCAATATGCATGTTCCCATGTATGTATCCTGCTGCAATTGTTGCTAATGTAGCGAGCAGCAGGACACCCAACCCGATTAGATTAGGGATTGGTGGTTTCATTTCCAACGTAGTGTTTTGAGATAATCAAGCACGTTAGTTCTCACATCCATCAACTCATGATAACATTTTTGATTGTGAGCACATGCTCTAAGATCAGGATCTGGTTCAATGACAGATTCAATGAAGATGTCAAGTCCACGATTCCACTTATCTTTCTTAGACTCACCATCTGGGATTGAGTTCTGATCTTTCATCGAGTCATCCTTTGCTTGGTTTCGTTCCTAATTTATCACGATCTGCCACCATTTTCGAGCTTTCGTGCAATTTCTTAATAGCTTCTACAGATTCAGGTGTCTCATCCCACTCAAATGTGTCTCCAGACTTGGTTACAAATTGTCTCTTGCTCATACTGCTGCCTCTTGTAGTTTATATTGTAGTTTGGTTAGTTGATAGCGCAAGATATACTTCTCTGCGTGATCATAACATTGAAACCAGCACGTTTTCTTCTCTTTACGATCTTCTAATCGCCATGGGAACATATTAACGTGTGGAAATAGTTTCATGTCACGCGAACGTGTATACTTAATGGAATCCGAATTCTTTGCCTTCGCTTTCGCTTTCGTACCAGAAGTCGTACCAGTCTTTTTCGTTTGCTTCTGCGATGTTAGTTTCTCTAGATTCTTCTCTAGATTCTGTTGTGTCTTTGACTTTCGTGAGGATGATTTGGTTGCTTTTGATTGACCACGCGAGTTCGTCGCCTTCTTTCCAGTCGAGGTTTTGGAGGATGTAGGGCGGGATTTCGATGAAGAGGTCTTGCGTGTCATTGTATTGCTGTACTTTGGTGGTAAAACTAGTCAACATATCCCTCCTCTTTCAACCACTTAAGGGTCAAGGGTGTGGGTTCATAATCTGTCCACATAGTTCCTCTAGCACAAGAACTAAGTGCTTTCATAGTCATTCCCTCGGTATATCCTGCCCAGGTCGCTTCTGCTTCCCAAGGAACTGCCTCAGCAGGGTAAGTACGCTCTGCACTCACACGCCACAGCATGGGAACATTCTCCTCTGGCATAATAATGGCAATAAGAGAGTTTTTGATACTTCCTGCCATACAATCTTGTGCAGCGTGCCATCCTTCGTGTCTCATCACACTCATCAATGTAGATGGGCGATCCATATATTTCTTGTTAAGAAAGAAATTGTTCCCAACTGTGTGATACACACCACGATGTTGTGGTGGGAAGTAACGCTCATCAGCAAGAAATACTTTTACACCAACAGCATTCAATGAGGAGAGCATGTTATTGAACTCTAACGCGACACCAGTGTATCGTTCAGGGTTCTCATACTGCGAAGATACGTCAAGGAGGGAGAACACTTCTGCCACATCTTTACGGCATTCACGCAATAACATACACCCCATTGCATCCATGGAGTAGAAACCTTTGGTGATTTTGTCTTCATTTGCGAGTGCAACATGTGCTGTGCCCAGTGATAGTGCGGTGAGAGCACCAAGAATAATGTTTTTCATTGATTTGCTGCGGAGTGGTCTGCGACAATGTGTGATAGACGACGCTCTAGGTCAACATCACTGATGTTATTTCTGAATGCGAGTGCTTGAGAATCGTGTCGTGATTGACCCCACATACAATCAATGAGGAATTGAATTTCATCGATTGATAGTTCAACACTCACAGGTTCAGAATTCTTCGAGGAGATCTTGGGGGAGGACTTCATAGATTTCATTTGAGGGCATGTAATACTCTGCCATATGTAGAGTCTTCATACGCTCATCATACTCCAAGATGTCTTCGTAGTCAACGTTCAGGACAGAGTTGTTCATCGTTTGATAATAAGGATTTCGTGTGATTCTTTGGTGTTGTCGGTTTGATTGGCAATACGATTCTCACCGATGCGAGTCTCACCTAGTTGGTAAGAGTAGTGCCACTCAGGATAGTGTAACTCAAAGTCGCTGTACCACTCACGGATTGTTTCACAATTGTTGTAAGAGAGAATGAATGTGCCCTTGTGTGAGTGGAGCAGGTCTCTCAGTTTAGCATGATCGAACCCAGTATGGTGGACATCGATGTTACAGTTTGGATACATGCCCTTGAGCATCTTGTTATCCTTATCTTTCTTGAGATAATAAGGGGGATCAAGATACAGGCATGAATCACGATCATTGTATGCAGGGATAACGTCTTCAAACGAATCCTCATACACTTTGAGACCAGGATTACGATAGTTTCTGATCTTCTTGATCATGTTGTCCCACTTCTTCTGATCTTGGTAGATCTTACTCATCCATCCCAGGTACATAGGACCATAGGACAGATTGTGGTTGAAGTAATAGTACGCCGCGGCCGTCAGATTGTCAAGAACGAGAGGATCGCGCTTGTAATAGTCTGTCTGCCAATCTTTGAGCATGTCCTGAGTATAATCCCATTGAACTAGTTGCTCTTTGATCTCAGCATACTTCTCCTTGGTTGGTTCTAACTCTTGGAGTTTATCTGCTAGTGCATCTGGTTGCTCTAGCAGCACGTTCCAGAAGTTTGTGAGAGCATGGAAAATGTCGAAACCAATAACATCGACACCTAATTCTCCTGCCCAGCGTGACTCTAGTGAACCACCACCAATGAATGGTGACACAATACGATCTGTCTTAGGCAGATGATGTGTGATGATCTTGTATGCTTTACTTTTACCGCCAGCATAGCGAATAGGTGTCTTCATTAGTTCTTGATTAGTTCCAGTCTTCCTTCTTGAATGTATTGAGGCCATGCTTTGTTTGCCTCTTTGAAGTTCCACTCGGGGAACTTCTCCTCAATCATAACATAATCATTGAGGCATTTGCGCTCCATCTCCTTGAATGCACTGATCTTTTGGGTTTCTTTATTGAACAGACCAGTAACCTGTGCCTCCACCTGTTCAGATTGGATCAGATACACTTCAACTTTCTTGCCGAGAGCAAGTTGCTCTTGAATAAGAACATTGATTCCGTAAGTACGATCAGATGGACGACCAGAGTTGCCGCTACAATATGAACTCCAGGTGCCACGAATGCCTCCACCTGCTTGACTACCACCGATCTTGTATACAATGTCATCAACAGCGATGATATACACACGACCAGCAGGATCTTTGAGCATTGACTTAGGAACACTGCTATCCCACAGCATCTTGAGTGATACTTTAGTGCTAGGATCAGTGTTGAGTACAACCTCAGCAACCCTGGTAGCAGTGCCGATGTGAGATGCGTTCATGATGTGTGTCTCAATACAAGTAGTATGGCACAAAAAAGGGGTGCTGTCAAGCACCCCAACCAGTTCATCAAGTGTCCCCAAAGATCGGGATGATGTCAGTTTTCACATGTAATGTTCTGTTGATGTGCTGTTCCCACTGACTGGCGTCGTCTAAATTGTAGAAGATTGCTTCTTGGCGTGTCTTCTTGTTTTTCTTCTGCTTCATGTAGACAACAGCGTATTTCATGTTGATACTCAGGATAGACAATGATGTTAGCATAGTGACGACCCCAGCGTGAGTTTGCTGAATCAGGCAGAGGAACGTCCTTAAAGCAAATACTAATGTAGTATTCACTTACAAATGAAATGTAACCACGAGTGCCGTGGTATTCTACTGGTTGGAGTAATTCAAACGTCATACTCTTTGTTTTCCATGTCATCGATCTCACGACGGAGTTCTTTGATGTAATCAGACAAGGATTCTACTTTCTTTTCGAGGTGAATGTTGCGATCTTGAAGATCTTTAACAAGATCTTTTACCTCTTCGGTCAGGGCATCAGCTGCCTCTTGATTGTGTGCCATAGTAAAACACTGTGTTAGAATGCTGCTTTATCTAGTTGATTAAGAGTTTCAACTGCTTCGTCGGCGTTAGTTTGTAATGCTTGTTGTGTGAGATCGATGACAGGAGCGCCACCATTCCCAAAACCATCACCTCTAGTCATGTCATGTTTGATCTTATAAAGATCACGCAAACGACGCTTGAGTCGTCTCAACTCTTCATCATTATACAGGTAATCCTGCTTGAGAGCTTCTTTTACGTATTTAATTTCTTTTTGAGGTGACCACATTTTAGTAACGTTCAGGGAGATCATTGTACTTGGTTTCACATGCTTTCTTCTCAACCAAAAACTCTTGACGACCAAGATCAGGGTTGATATCATTGATACATTGTTGCATGTCCATTTTATCAATGAGACGATGACCTTGCATCAATGACTTGAGATCTTGTGCTTTCTCCATGTGACTTTTGTGGTAGTCAATCCACTCATCAATGACAGATAGCATCTCTTCGTAACAACGACGAGCATCTATTTCCTCATCATTGAGATAATCGGCAATTGCATCGTCCATTCGGAGTCTGCGTTGTTCTGAATAAGATGGTAGTTCCATAGGAGTGCGTGAGAGGGGTCTAGAAGGCGCTGCAACCGCCCTCTAGTATATATTAGGTGGTCTGGGTTGTCAAGCAACCACAGAGGTGGCAGGGAGACCTTCTACGAAGATGGTGTCCACGATGCGCTGGAGACGCTTGATAGTCTGAGCACCATAGTTCTTGAACACAGGTACTGTAACATAACCAGTGGACTTGCGGTAGAGTCCAACAGCACCCGCAGGAATCTTACCAGCAGCAATGTCAGCAGCATCATCGCGATGCATACGAATCACGCGACCGATAGTCTGTGCCATCTCGATGATGTCAAGATTGCGGAGCATGATAGTATGGGTTAGACCATGCACGTTGATACCTTCAGACAGAATGCTGTAGTGGAAGATGATGAACTTCTTAGAAGGATCTTTACCATAAGCATCGAAGGTGTTGAAGAACTGCTCACGATTGACCTTCTGGTCATTCACATAAGCACCATACTTGCTGGTGATGTGGAGCACTTCATAACCACGCTGCTTCAGGTCATGCAGGATACTGGTCTTGAACAGCATAGCACCCATGATCTTGCTAGCAGGAGACGCCACAAGGACCTTGGATGCCTTGTCAGCAGGCAGAGAGTCTACGATGTCCAGCAGCATGACACGATCGTTCACGGCAGCAGCAGCACCCTTCTCACGCACAAGGTCACGCTCGTAAGGTTGGATGGTGACGGGCAAGATGCTACCACCAGCGATCAATTCAGGTGCTGGCACATTGCAGAGCACAGAACCATAGATCTCGCTATTGTTCATGCCACGATTGGTCTTGCGAGTGTGCTTAGGTGTGGCAGTGAAGAAATAAGATGCCTTGCTGCTCAGACTGGCAGCAGCGACACCAACAAAATGATGACGCTGCACAGCATTATGCGCTTCATCAAAATAACAGCAATCGAGGTCGATACCAGCATCGATGATACGAGGCAGGGAATGATAAGTGGTGAAGATGATCACATGCTCACGAACATGATGACACATGCGGACGAACAGATTGATACGATCAGACTTAGTAGTGCTGAAGTGTGTTGTCTCGCCGCTGTGAACATGCAGGACGTTAGCATTAGTGATATGCTCAAGGTATTCCGCACTGAGTTGCGTGGCAAGCATGATGCGAGGCGCAACAACAACGATTGTTTGCGGAGACTCTGCGGATTCGAGTCGCCGCACGGCATCCTTGATAGCAACCAGCGTCTTGCCACCACCAGTGGGCACCAGGATCTGACCCTTGTCAGCAGTCAGCATAGCATCGAGAGCACGCTGCTGGTGGGGACGGAGTTGCATGATGTAGGTCTGTCGCGTTGATGCACATAGTATAAGGCATCAGACCGCGCTGGTCAAGGGAGTGTGTCAGTTCTCAGACTGGTCAGGGGCGACTGACTTTGAAGTCTTTAACTTCTCGCTTGTACACTAGTACATCACGAAGAGTTTTGTCTCCATTGAATTCAAACTCGAAGTCAATCTCTTGATCCTCATGATCAATGAGTGAGCGAATCCACGTAGCATCATCCTCACTAATCATCTTCCATTTATCTTTGACTACATCAATGTAAATGTTTCTTCTTTCTGTTATAGTTTTTTCCTTCTTCTTCCAATTCATACCAGTAAGTTTCTTGGTATCGATGGTGGTAAGACCAGGAAAACTATAGTAACGAACATCATATTTGTGAAGGACTCTTAATGATACACCAGTGTCACCTTTTGTGTGCTTAACAAATACCTCATTGTGTGACCAGAATTTCTTAAACTCATTAATAAATTGTCCAAATGGTGTATCATCCCACTTAGGATCATGTGGTCTTGGAGTAGTAACCAATCCAGTGGTCATTCCATCACTATCAATAATAACAGAGAAAATCTTTGCAGATGCTGGTCTATCTTGATCGTGCCAATCAACAAACTTCTCTTTAATGTCATCAATAATATCAAGCGTACTAACAGCTTTTAGCATCTCTGCAGGTTCTTTCAATGCTGCCAGTTCAATGTCACTTGTTACTTCAATCGATTCGATACTATCATTATAGCAGATGCCAACACTTCTCTCCAGAGATAGAGAGCATTCAACATAAGGACTAGCATAATCGTACTCTAAAATATCCTTCACCTTCTGCTTTGCTGCAGCAGTAAAGATGTCAGGATATTCATCCGATGTTGCACATGTACAATTTGCCCACATAGAAGAATGTGTATGCATCAGTGATCGTGTGCTCAGACGATATACTTTAGAGACATTGAATTCTTCTGTGAACATTAGTTGTTATCCGAAAGTAGTTGTCCATTGGGACCATAGATTGCATAGAAGATATAATCTTCTGGTCTTGCACATGCTGCTTGTGATTCTGGAAATACATCTTCACAGAAATCAAATGCTTCCTCTGTATTGTCACAAGCAATGAAAACATACTCAGACTGATTTAGGTCAGTCCAGATATCTAGAGAAATGCGAGTCTTGTACAACTCACGAGATGCATTGATAGCATCAACATCAGTGCTATTGTTCCAACCAGTGGAACGCAGGAAAATAATAGTTTTCTCCTGTCTCTTTGCGGACTCACCAATAAAGTCCTGCAAGTAATTAATAGTGTAGTTTGCGTGTAGCTCCATTTAACTTCCAGGCAATTGTAACTCTTAGTGAATTATATATTCTAGAGACTTCTTCTGCATGATGTGTTCTCATAGCAGGAAAGAATACACCTCTATTTGGTTTTGGTTCAACATATGACCAAGTGTCATCATCATTTAGAAAAGCAGTTTTGCCTCCCCATAGACTATTCCACTCATCATTAGCATAAAGCAAAAATGTTCTGCAATCATCATAATGTCCATCTACATGAGGCATTGCCTTATCACCAAACACATGTCCATTTGCATAGACACGTTCTAGTTGTAGATCAGGTTCATTGACTGCATCCCTAATGATATTTAGTAAATAATCAGAAAAGAACTCATCATCAGACAATTCCATCATCCAAAATGGCAATACATTCTTTCCTTGATTAGATCCATGACCATATTGCCACTTTGGTTGAGAAACTCTGTGTAGTATTTCACCGAAGTCTATGCCAGTGAAAATGTCATCATAGATTTCCATACTCTCTTATAAAATTAGCTCTAATTTGTTCGAGTGGTAGAATTGCTGGTGATGCCTTATCTCTTCCACCAGGATATGTTAATGCTGCATTTCTAATTGCCTTAGACATATCAAGCAATTGATATCTCATGAATGAATCATCAATTATACTTGTGCCCCACAAAATAGCAACTCTTCTTCTACCAGATGTCACAGGAAGAACTTGATGTCTCAATCCTGTTGGATAAATTAGACATGTTCCTGCTGCTGGTTTATATCCATACTCTTGATCACCAAGAGTAATTGCTAGTTGTCCTCCCTCATACTCATCAGGTTCACTGAGAAAAATACTCATACTATGATGTGTCAGGAGACCACCAATAGACACATCATCAATATGTGTTTTATAAAATCCTCCCTCACGATACTCAGAAAAAATAGGAGGAGTCATCTCTTTCAAGAGATACACCTGATTAAAATCTTCTGATTTTCGCAGTCCTTGTTGAACTAATTCAATACTCTTACGATATTGCGATGAAGTGTTCTCCATCGCATAACTATCCTTAGTGCTGGTGTCTACATCATTTTTGCCAGCATATTGCACTTTTCCTGGTTTTAATGTAGCAGTATCAAAGTAATGATTTATTTTGTTTACCTGTTCTTTGGTAAGCACTTCACTTTCATAGATCATATCAGGTGTCCTCTTCTTCTTCGTCCTCTACTTTAAACATTTCAATATCAAAATCTGGGAAGATATCTTCAATCCTCATATCTTTAATAATCTGTCTAACGTCTTTTCTGACAGCTCTTGGTGAAACAACACGTTGTCTAGCATAGATCAGTTTGTTGATCATTCTGCTATTGAGGAAGTCAGATGATGCGTCATCATCATAAGTAGTCCATTGATCAGCATCATCGGGATCCATGAATGCAGGTGGATTCTCTACATCTTCATATAGTTTTCTATAGTTCTTAGGATCGATTGGGAATGTATTCTCGTAAATAGTTTTCATAAAGTCCAGAGGAGTATCAAATACATCTGGATTAGGAATATCAATTGATCTGATTTTTGCTCTCCATGCAATCCATTGATCCTTTTCTCCCTCATAGCTGTCACTTACATCAGGAAGAACTCGCCAGTCACATGCACTAAGCATTCTTCTCTTTTCAGCAATTCTTTTCAACCACTTTGCCTCAAAGAATGAGTGTTGTTCTTCGAGAGTGTCAAGTTTCTTCTTAGTAAGAGTTGCCTTTTGAACAGTTTCAATCGCAAAAATAGCACAGGCTACGTCATATACTACCTTAGCTTGTTCTGCTGTGCCACCTTTAAATGTATAATCATTCCAATAAAGAGATTCAGAAGCAAAATCATACTTCTGTCTCTTTCTCTGTGCATACCAAGTTCCATCACTAAAGTAACAGAACAACTCTAGTTGATCTTCTTCAGTATGCCAGAATGCATCAATAGTTTCATAGAACTTCGCTTTCAACTCGTCGCTGAAACTAATTTTTGCCAGCGATTCCTTTGCCTCAAGACTTGCTTGATTAGCAGGTGCCATGAGTCCATTATTGTTAACCAGATCTATTTGCAAGATCGGTTTACGTGTTGGTGGTGGAGTTGTTGTCATAATAGGTGCGTCTTAACATACCATCCCGTCAAAATATATTTATGACCATTAAGAAGGGTATTTCCTTTGTGTACATGTGTCATCCCTGCAGGGAAGAAAACTACAGTACCAGCAGTCGGATTGATTCTTCTACGCTGATACATAAACTCAGTTTCACCACCATCTTCGGGTGGAATATCATTAAGATAGATCATCCAAGTAACTTCTCTCTGTGAATGTGATGCAGCAGAGTTTTCATAGTGCCACTGATGATATCCACCCATAGGTCCTGTCTTCTGCATTTTAACATCAGAAGACATCATAGGTACATTTTTGAGTTGTCCAAACTCAGTGACATAATGCAAAAGGCAGGACTTCAGAAATTGATTTACTTGATAAGTCAATCCATCATTGCAATAGTTGGTCAGAACAGACTGGTCTCTTCTATTCAGGTTGTTTTTATATTGAATATGACCTTCTGATTTGTATTGTTCAAATCCCGTCATATTTGTGGGACCAAACTCATCTTCAATTTTAGAAAAATCTTCTGCGTGATCATCAGGAGCAAACTCACCACCCTGATCATATAGATGGTCAAACCATCGCATAGCATTTTCACAGAAATGCCTTGGGACGAAATCTTGCCAAACACCAATAAAGTCTGTACATTCAAACTTTGTGACCTTTGGATCTCTCATCAATTCAAGGGGACGCCACTCTTGGACTTTTTTTGATGTAGACATGCTTTAAAACTCAGTATGCTTTAATTATATATTTCATTTTGTGGAAGGGGGTTACGATAGGAACTTTTCTTTGTGGATCCATCTTTGCCTGAGGTACAGGTTTAGTAGAATTATTCCAAGAGAACGTTGCAGGATTCAATTCAAGTTGAACATCTGATTGGTTGAATGTTATCTGACATGTATTGCCAAAAGTTGCCAATCCATTTCTATATGCAGATCCTTGGGCATTAACATTACCATAAGAGAAATCCTGGTTTGGATCAAGAACTGGATCGAGACCTAGCAAGTGAGAGTGTGTCTTGAGTGTACCAGGGTTTTCATAGTTTGTAATTCTACCTCTGCCCTCTTCCGAATCAATAACACCTGCATCAGTTTCATTCTGAAGTCCAGGTTGGAAATGATCTGCTTTATTACCCTCAAGTAGTGAATCAAGTGCAGAAGTAGGAGAACCCCAATAGTTTCCAAATGATTGTGTAACATTACCACTATTAGGCAAGAAATCTCCAGCGTCAGTGAATCCACCAGTTCTACTAACTTGCTGGTCAAAATCAGTATAGCTCCATCCAACTCCCATTGAGATGTTTTCCCAGTATCCATCATCAAATGCATCTGATTTATCGTCATCTTGGTTGTTAGCACTTCCCGATCCCGAAACTGCACCCTGACGACCAGTTTTATAGTATGCAGGAACACCCCATGGAATGACTGGATCACCATCAGGATCTGCAGTTTCAGATGTAACGAAAGCGTGTTCGTGTGGTGGTACACGAACAGGAACAGACGAAAGATCGTTCATAGTGGCGACAACCGCACCAGTGATGTTAAAGTCAACATCAGCAGTTAGCTGATCAGTTCCTGTTGTTCTAGGAGTTCCAAGAGTGAAATACTCAGAATCTACACCTGTAGTTTGTCCAGCAGGAGCAATAACTTGCTCTAGTGGATTAGCACCAGCAACATCAACATCATCAACATACCACCATCCACCAGTAGAACCAGGAAGTTCATAAGATCCACCAGCACTAGTTACAGGAACAAACGCCGAGGATCCTCTGTTAGCATCAACGATACCTCTACCAACCATTCTAACACCACGATAGTCTGGAAGATTAAAGTTTCCTGAATATGTTTTGGTTGCTGTAACATATGTCGCAGTACCACCATATTGGGTGCCGATTGCATCAAACAACCAAGGATAATCTGCTGCTGCTACTGATTGACCCTTACATTCCAGGAATCCAGGATATCTATCTTCTAAAGTGCCATATCCATAGTTACCATCGTCTACAACAGTTTCTTTTGGAACAGGGATAACTGTACCAATTGAATAACCATCAAACTTAGGTTGTCTATAGTAATCTTTAGCATCATTTGGATCTTCTCCTGCTGCTGTCCAACCTGCCTCATCGAAGGAAGCATTCTTCTCAGTATACCACACTCCAAGATATGCTGGGGGAATTGGTTTCACAGCATAATTAACAGATCTTAAGTTAAAAGGGGTTGCATCACCAAATGTAATAGTAGTTCTGGTTTGATGAGACAATCCAATAACAGGTTCTACATCAGCATTTCCAGGTTGTTGTAGAATAATTGTAATAAGAACTGGATCTCCAGTATAATCTGGTTGAACTGTAACGCCACCAGTTTGAGTTGCAGATACAGCAGGTGCTCCATTGATAGAGAATAAAACATCTCCTACATTTTCTCCTGTAGCAAATCCAAACTCATTATATGCTAGTGGTGCAGTAGCACTAATTGTAATCGGTTGATTAAAATCTGTCAATCCAATAGGTCCGACAAGACTAGATCCGCCAGGAGTTCTATTCAATACTTCATTAATAGGTGTAAATGATGGAGTAGTGTCAGGTGCTGCCCAGTTAGTAATTGTCCATGGAAAAATGTCTCTATCGCCAACACTAATTGCCATTTTTACTTCACCATTAAATCCATTAATTGGATCATTAATAGTAGTAGCTCCATCCATAACCAGGCGAATTCTATCACCATTTTGTACAGTTACATTACCAAACTGACCAGGAGAACCATCGTTTTTAATAATTCTAGGATTAGTAGCAGTTGTTTCTGAAGTTCTCAGGTTTACAGGAACTGAAATGCCATCAGTAAGACCAGCAATCAATGCATCTTGGTTACTATTAGCAGCAGAACCTGATTGAACTGTAGATACGTAGTTTGTTCCTCCTGGTTGTTGCTCAATCAAATCTTGGAACGTAAAAACATCTGGTAGTTCATCAATATCATCACCAGTAATTACTCTCCAAGATCCATTATTGGCATTATCTCCAATTGTAATACCATAGTCTTCTGTAAGGTTTCCAACACCACCTGTCTCTGCTCTCAACTGAACATACTGACCATTATTTACCTGAAGATTATCTCCCCATCCACTAAGGATATTATTAAATACAGCATCACCCTGAGAATTAGTGAATGTAGTATTGAAATTAGAAACAGCAGCTTCTACATTAGTAGGAACACTAATGGTAGCAGTAGTATTCAAACCATTAATTTGAACAATATCACTATACACATATTGGAAATTCAATGGTGCATCATTATACGTACCAAAGTTGGGATCGGGAAATGGTGTGTTAACTGGAACTGCACCAGTTTTTACCACCCATTCAGCACTGCCACTACCAATAACTACATCAATTCTATGACTAGTGACTGCTACAGTAGGAGATTTTAACCTTAACTGAATCTGATCATTATTTGATACTGTTAAATTGCTGCTATTAGTAAGCCAAGAACCCCAAGCATTGTAACCAGATCCATTATAAACTCTAAGTCTAAATCCCCAAGCAGCACTAGTCTGATCAAGAGTATTAGATGAAACTAGTAGTGGTGCTTGAGTAGTACTGTCTAGACCAGTAATAGTTACAACTTGCTCTCCTGCTCTTAGTGCAGGGGGATCACCTTGTTCCCCTGTATATGCAACACCATTATCAGGATCTGCAGTTGCTGCAAATGTATACAATTCATCTAGATCTGCAGGATCTACATTCTGAAAACCAAATGGATCGGGAGCAAAGTCTTCTAACTTCGTCTCAATAATCCAGAAGACAGTAAGTTCACCAATATCAATACGTACCTGTTCAATGGTATCAAATCCAGGAGGTGCTTCATACCTAAACTGGACTGATTGACCATCAGCAACATATAACGGATTGGCACTATACGAATAGGTCATCTAAATCTGATACTTTGTCCCGTACTGGTATTTATTATATTTGTCTGAGGTTCTTCCAATTAGACTCGATGTCTGGATCGGCATTATCAAAACGAACTTTAATAGGTCTGTTTGATTTGATTTCAGCAGCAACATCGATATCTTCAATGGTAATAGGATCACTCAAAACATCATCAGTGTCTGGTGCCACAACTTGATCTTCGGGCACTACTCCTCTACTATCTTCAATAGCAATATTATCAGGCAATTCATCAACATTGACATCAATAGTCGCAGCTTGTGAAGTGTTTCCACCTCCACCTTGAGCAGAAAGAGTCATATTAATTTCAAATGGTCCATGTAGTCCCCATGGAATGTTTGCTGTCACATTATTTGTAATAGAACCACCACTCGAATCAGAATTAGTTCCAGGTAAAGAAACACTTTGAGAAACAGTCGTTGGATTGCCATTAGAAGGATTTCTCATCGTGTAAACAATAGTTCCGATTACACCACTTGTAGCATATCGATATGTAACTGGAATGACAAGATTAGATTCCCAATTGATAGTGCTGGGAGCAGTATAACTTATCTGTGGTATTTGATTGACAACAATAGTTACTGAGTCACTATCATTACCACCAAGACCACTAGCATTTATAGTATATGTTGTGGTGGTAGATGGAGATACATTTTTACTGGAAGCTAGCAAAACAGCACCAATACCTTGATTGATTGATGCTGATGATGCATCGCCAGTTGTACTCCAGGTTAATGTTGCATTGGCACCTGCAGTGACAGGATTAGGATTTGCAGAGATAGTTACATTTACTGGTTGATATACAGTAACAGTTACACTTTCTGAGTCATTACCTGCTAGTCCTTGTGCGGTTAAAGTATATGATTTAGTTGAAGTTGGAGCGACAGTTGTAGAACCACTCGCAGAAACAGAACCGACACCCTGGTTAATAGATCGCGATGTCGAATCAACTACAGTCCAACTCAAAGTAACACTTTGATTTCCGTTGTTAATAACAGTTGTTGGATTTGCACTGAAATTAGTAATTTCTGCTACTGATAAACTATAACTAAGTACCGCTTCGCCCTGTCCATTATTAGTACCTTGACTTGACAGACTCATTTTGTTTCCATTATAGCGAGAACTGCCGCCTCCGCCGCCACCTCCGCCGTTGTTACAATCAGTGCCAGAACCGCCACCACCACCTCCAGAGTGACCGCCACCACCACCTCCACCGCCGCCGCCGTCTCCGCCGCCTTTGTTGGATCCAGCATCACCATTATCAGCATTAATGCTAGAATTGTTAGTCCAACCTCCACCATTGCCTCCATTACCACCAGGGCGTTGAGCACCACCACAAGAGAAGGATCCTCCTCCGCCGCCTCCGCCGCCTCCTGCAATAGCAACTAGGTTACCGCCCAAGTAAAATGTAGATGCGGCACCACCACCAGCGCCACACCCAGACCATCCACTAGCGCCATCATCACCACCTTTACCACCATCACCATTTCCATTAACACTTCCACCATTACCACCAATAGCAGCACCAGATCCACCAGGACCATTGGCACCTTGAGTTCCTGCTCTTAATGAGTAACTTCTATCACTATTTGAACCATTAATAGAAAATTGTCCTCTTCTGCCACTACCAGCAGATCCTCCAGGTCCGCCAGAGTCAAATCCTCCAGCTCCTCCTTTAGCACCTTTAAGTGTTAAAACAATATTTGTAGCGCCGCCAGGGATAGTGCCGTTTTTGACACCACCCAAAGGAGAAGAGACAGATACGTTTGAAGTTGCCATTAGATTTGCCTTATGTTTTTCCAGCTTGATGCTTGATCAGGGGGATCATCATCAAAACGAATTTGAATAGGTCGATTTGCTTTGATCTCTACAGGAATATCTATACCAGTAACTTCAATAGGATCACTTAGTACATCCTCTTCATCTGGCGATTCAACCTGATCTTCAGGTATTGCTCCCCTACTATCTGGAATATTCATGGTATCTGGCATTGTGTCGATGATAACAGGAATCGTCCCGACCTGATTTACATTACCACCAGAACCATTTGCTGCAACAACAACATCAATCTCATATGGTCCGAAATCACCCCAAGGAATATCTGTTGTTAAATCTTGTGTTATCTGCCCTGATTGATCTGCTGTAGCATTTGTAGATCCATTAACAACCAGAGTGTCTGTTGAACCATCAAGATATCTTGCCGTGTAAGTAGCACTTACTAGAGTATTTGCATAATCAGTTGTGGTGTCTAAAGTAAAAGTATCCCCATAGTCAATTTGTGTAGGAATCTCAACACTTAATGTTGGTATTTGATAAACTTGAACTATAACATTGTCAGTATCACTACCACCAGGACCACTAGCAGATAGTGTATAAGTTGTAGTAGTGCTAGGACTTACCGACTGAGTATCTGTAAGAGAGACAGAACCAATTCCTTGATTGATTGATGCTGTATTAGCACTTCCACTAACTTGCCAATCTAAATTTACACTTTGACCAATAATAATAGCTGTGGTATCTGGTTGACCACCTGCACTCAATGCAGCTACAACAGGTGCGTAAACATCTACATTAATTGATGATGTATCTGTTGCTGATCCAGCATATGCAGTGAGAGTAATTGGTGCATCAATCTGCTCACCAGAAGAAGCACTAGGAGTCCAAGTATATGATAGTGTATCACCAGGAGAAAATGTCACACTAGCAGAAGCACCATTTGTTCCAAAAGGACCACCCAATGTAGCACTAACAAAATCAATTATATTAAATGTAAATGTAAATGATGCTGGATTGCCACCAATAATTAGTGATGGGCTACTACTAGAGAAAGAAGTAATTTCTGGTTGTAGAGCAGTCCATTGTACATTAACATATCCATTACCACTAGTACCATTACTAGCAGTAAGACCATAGTTAGTTACTAAAGTAACAATACTATTATTATATCTAGAAATAGAAGATTGATTATACGCTTTTGAAGTACCAAGGGCAGATCCACCGCCGCCACCAGTACCACCATTTGATCCACGACTGACGCCACTTAATCCACCAGATAATGAACTAATCGCACCTGTTTGAAACTGACTAGTATTAGCTCCATTACCATCACCAGGAGCGCCGCCTCCGCCTCCACCGCCGCCAGAGACAACAGCTATGCTCCCACTTACATAAACTACAGTAGCAGCACCACCGCCGCCTCCAGCGCCAGCATTTTTGTTCCTATAACATGTTCGTGGACAAAACCAACGATATCCACCTTCTGCACATCCATTATTAGGTGCGTTGGTGTATCCACCAGAACATGGTGGACTATCTGTACAACTATATCCTGGAGCAACAGGACATGTACATATATTAGCAGTATATGTACAGTTATAAGCTTCTACCCAGACTCCACTTGCTCCACTGCCACCATCACCATTTCCATTAACACTTCCACCTCCTCCAAAAGAAGCTCCACTACCACCATTACCTCCCTTTGTTCCAGGTCTAAGATTTAATGATCTTTGTACAAAATTTCCACCAATTAGAAATTTTCCTCTACGAGAAAGACCACGAGATCCACCACCATTTCCACCTACACCACCTCTACCACCTATAAGATCAATATAGATATCCCTGGCATTATCAGGAATAGTTAGGTTCTGGCTTGATGAGTATGTTTGATTGTAAGCGGTTGTAGACATGAATTATTTTCCTAACTCATCCATTGCTTGATTCATAATTTCTTTTTGAAGAACAATATCTTCTTGTACCAAAAGACCCAAAAGATCCCACAAGATAGTGGTTTCATCTCTATCCATTCTTATCAAAATACTTTTAAGTTCTTCTTGGATAAAATTTTTAACCTTTTCTGCATCCTCGGTTTGAAAAGTATTACACATCATTTCCCAAGTGTTACTAGTCAAATGATAGACTCTTCTTTGAAGCATTTCATATTCACCTTCCACGAGAGGACCAGTACCAATAGGATGTGCCTCTCGGTATTCTTTGATTAGTTCGTCAATATTCATGTTAATTACCATTTAGGAGGATCAGCAGGACATTTCATAAAAGGTACTAAAACCTTTGCAGGCATAAAACACCCACACAATTTACATTGTTTAGTTGCTTGATTAAAATTTTCACATTGAATACAAATTTTCATTTTATTAACAGCTTCCTGCTTCATGCGAGTAAACCTGTTTTCCATAAAACTTATCACATAATTTTAAATATTTATGTTATCTGCCTTAAATTATTCCAATTAGACTCGATGTCTGGATCGGCATTATCAAAGCGAACTTGAATAGGTCGATTTGACTTGATTTCAACTGGTATATCTATGTCTTCGATAACAATAGGATCACTCAATACTGTATCAGTATCTGGTGCTTCAACCTGATCTTCAGGTACTACATTTCTACTATCTGGGATATTAATTGCATCTGGAGTTTGGTCAATGTCTACTTCGACTATCACCCCTTCAGTATTAACATTTCCTCCGCAACCTGCTGCTGACAATGTATATTCAATAGTCTCTGGACCAAAATTATTCCAAGGAATATTCAAATCTACAGTTGCTGTAGTTTCAACATTGTTCTTATCACTTGCAGATGGTGTTAACTGAATAGTACCAGTTGTAACAACACCATTAGTTCCAGTGTAGACAGCATTTATTTGTGCAACAGTAGTAGCATTTCTATATGAAACATTTACACTAGGAGTGTCTCCATAATCAAGTGTTGATGGAAAAGTTGCACTAATTTGAGGTATTTGACATACCTGAACTAACACTTCAGCAGTGTCATTACCACCAAGACCACTAGCAGTTAGTGTATACGTTGTACTTACAGAAGGAGAAACTGATGCTGATGATGATAACAACACCTGTCCATTATTTGTTATATTTGGACTAATACTAGCAGTAGAAGCGTCACCAGTAACACTCCATGTTAAATTTGTGCTTTGACCTGCAGTAATAGGATTAGGATTTGCAAATATATTAGCAACAACTGGTTGATATACATCAACTGTTACAGCTTCGGTAGTTACAGATCCCTGAGCACCACCGAAATTTTTTGCAGTTATCGTATATGTTGTACTATCAGTAGGATTGACTACTATAGATCCTGTCAATCCAGGACTATTGAGGACATTATAGGTAGATTCATCTCCACCACTACCAACAATTTGCAAGAAATCAACAGAAATACCACTTACATCCCAAGACAATGTACTAGATCCAGGATTAATAAATGACGTTGGAGACGCACTAAATGTAACTGTTGGTGGAGGTGGTGGCAAGACTGTTACTGTAACAAGTCTCTGCTGAGATCCTACTGGTCCAGTAACAGTTAATTGATATTGAGTTGTTGCTGCTGGATTTACAGTAATTGTACCAGAAGGATCATTTACCGCACCGACTCCTGCATTAATTACTGCACTGGTAACATCACCAAAAACAACCCAAGACAAAGTAGCACTACCACCATAGGGAATAGTTACACCCTCTACTACATTGAAGTTGTTCAGAAAGTTTGGATCAGCAGAAAATGAAGCAGATGGAGGAAAGTCAACAGTTTGATCTACCGACCATCTCTCACCCTGATCACTAACATTAAGAACAACATTAATTCCTGCAGCAGCACATCTTACAAAGAAATAGTCATAAGATGCTCTAACTGTGCTCAGTCTCATAGAACCAGAGACATCCAACCACAGCGATACATATGATCCTGGCGGTTGTGTATCTAAACCACAAATAGCAAACCAATCAGATCTATTAGATGTAGATCCATTGTCTCTAGCAACTGTTCTAGTTCTTGTAAGAGAATCATTAATAAAATTATTTGGTCTTAATAGGTCAGAAAATTGTCGTCCTGGTTGCAACAACCAAAACTCTCTACCATTTCCATTATTGTTGGGATATTCTGATCTAAATCTATTCCAGTCATTTTGAAGCGCCTGTGCGCTACTACTTACACTTTGTGGCCAAGGTGAAGGTGGTGGATTTTGGTTGTAATTATTTCTTGCCTGGTTACCTAGAGATTCGTCAATAACTGAGATACATTGCGTTCTTGGGACTACCATATCTCAACCTCACATTTTGATAATGTACGAGACGACAATAAAAGGTGTTACGACATTATCTAATTTTGTGATATCGTCAACACCAACGTTCAATGTTGTTGATACATTATCTGCAGGAATCTGGAATGGTTCAAATGAATATGCAAAGTTGTGATTATAAGTGTTTGGTTTTCCTAGTTTGTGAACATGAGACGTGCTCTCATTAGTATTCAATTCAGTAGTTTCTACAACGTTATAGGCACCAGAGTTTCCACTATCTGCTCCACTTTCTTTACCATCTCCACTTACTTGGTGGTTTGCACTAAAGTTGATGTAAGTTGCAGATGATTTATGTACGTGACCCTGAAAATTTTCAATGTCTAGGAATTCTTCAGATGTTAGTGCTGGAAATTGGTACTTTACATTTGCTTGAAAATCGTAATCGTTGTCAACTACTTTTCTTCTTCCTTCAAAGTTGCCCAAGAAATCACATGTTAACTGAGTTCCTTCATTACATACAACCTCAACTTCAGGACCAACTCTAGAAAGATTAGAATCACCAACGAAATCGTTTGTATAGTCTCCAACAGATCTAGATGCAACAATAACTTTAGATCCTAGATCGGGAAGTTGAAATTGTCCCAAGTCACCAGTTTCCTCATCAGGTTCTCTAAGAGTTACATTATCTTTTCTAAATTTTGATTCACTTCCTACACCCAGAACTTGTGACAACGCAAGGTACTCACTTGCATTTTTGATACTACCATCACAAAGCAAAAATCCTGCAGGCGCATGAAGTTTAAAAGGAGTAGTAGAAGAATCATTAACTCCTGTTAGATATGGTGTAGCATGAGTTTGGATAGAACCAATGTATCCACCATATTTTGCTTTTGTTTGTGCGTAGTTATTTGTATTTGCCATTAGTATGCTCTGATGCAGTAGATACAGGTCATCTGTGGTTGAGAAGTATTGAAATTGATTTGGAAAACACCAACGTTTCTTGCATTATCTAAATCAATACCGATCAAAGATCCAGAAGTTGTAGATGGATTAGGTGCGGTAACGTCAATCTCAATTCTATTTAATGGTCTTAGACCAGCACGATCAAACTCAATATCAACTTCATCATGAGTATGTGGTCGGATCATATCAATTCTACCAGTTGTGTTAGCAGTTCTATTGAAATCCCAACCAGCGTTACTATTCATTGTGTGAGTAACATTAACATTGAAATTCTCAAAAGTGTCTTTATTAGATAGTGGATTGTTAGTTGCATCACCATCATATTGAAGAAGATCTGGATACCAGTTTGTTTCTCCAGATGGGAGATTTAATTCATTTCCACTAATACCATATTTAACTGTTTGTGCAGAACCATCACCCTTATTGAAACCAGCAATACCACCTTCACCTGCCAACATACCTTTCAAACTACCAACACCTTCATTAAAGTTTCTGTGGTTGTGTGGTTGCGTCAATTCAGATTTAATTGGAGACCAAACAACATTTTTTGGAGTCCAGTTAACAGGTGGACTTTCTGCGTGGACATAAGCTACAAGTCTTCCATCAAGTCCTCCACCAAATCCACTTCTACCTCTATCATATTGACTCATACTCCATGATAGATCAAATGAGTTATCATCAGTAATGAAGACATCTCCATCACCCGTTTCAACTTGAGCTTCAAATGTAAAAGTGAGACTAGACCAAGGAATAACACCTTCGCCTGGTTGTGATGAAGGATCTCTTCTAACTGTATCAAATCTCCCAGAATGGCGATGACTCTTTAAATGCTCTCTACCCAATTTTCTGGGTCCAAAATACATAATCTTTGCAGCTTCACCAGAACCAGAAACAAGTGTGTTGCCTGATAGAGTTCCACTATAGTAGAATCCAAGTTCTCCGCCACCTGCAGGAAACGAAGTTCTTTCATTCAACTCAAAGACCACATCAGTAGTAACATCATTAAAGGTTTGAGGAACACCAGTATCAGTATTTGCTCCGATATAAGGAACAACCTCTGCAATTGTTACAGGGTCATGAAACGCTGGCATATTTGCTGCTGGTAAGACAGAACCACTACCAAAATAATTTGTCTCTAGGTCAACAATTGGTTTATTAAGCAAAGAAGGCAGAACAATCTCACCAGCATAGTTGGGGAATTCTCCGCCAAATGTAGAGACGGATCCAGTTTCTACTGAACTAACTGTGACAATAATATCTGTACCACCACCAGTTTGCCCTGAAACAAGTGTTAGATTATCACCTACTTCATAGTTAATACCTTGAGTAAGTCTAGTAACAGTTACAGGACCACCAACTCCGTTAGGTGCTCCGCCAGAATTTGTTCCAGCATCGGCAACAACAATTGCAAAAGTAGCACCTCCGCCACTCCCATCTAGGGGAGAATAAACGTAAGTTCCTGGTGCTCTACCTGTCTCTGTTGTAGCATTGGTAGTAAAGAGATTGATTAGTCCTTGAGTGACTGCAGTAGACAGATTATAGGTATCACCAATTGCTCTTGCTAACAAAGGGAAATCAGAAGCATTGACACGAGATCCATCACATGGAATCCATCCATCGGGGATATCTGAGATATTCCCCGTGAATGGCATGATTGTGCCAATAGCAGCTGCTTTGGCGGTTTTAAGTTCCTGATAAAAAGACATCCGTTATACGTCCATTAGATACCAACCTGCGCGGTTTGGATTGACTCCGCCACCACCATCAGAATCGACTGTTCCAGCATATACAAGACCAAATGCAGCATTTGGTGTCTGAACAACTAGTTCACCGCCGTCATGTTGAGAAAGGTTGCCAGATGCTAGAGAACCGAGAATTGTCGATCCTGTATTGCTTAGAGAACCTTGAATTCTCTGTAGACTTGCCGCTCTAATAACGAGCGAGATATTATATGACAGGTTACCACTAATATCTATAATGCGAATCATATCGCCCATTTGAGGGTTCGTTGGTAGTCTGATTAGAGACGTACCAGATACATCAACGAAGTAACTGATGTTAGATGTAGCAGTAAAGACGCTGGTGTTAATAACCTGCCACTTCGTTGCTCCAGATGGAGAGAAGTAGTTGGTAATTCCACCCATGTTGATAGAACCATCGTCATCAATCGCGAAGATTTCATCTCCTGCTTGATTAACAACTAGATCACCGCCGTTAACTGTTAGATCTCCCGCCATCGTAACAGGACCACCGAAGGAAGATAGTCCAGTTCCAAGTGCAGAGAACGCACCATAAGTAGTGAAGTCTCCAGAGGAGTTGTTGAATGTTAGGCGAGGTGTAGTTCCATCAGTTCCAAAGATGTTGATGTTGCCACCATTCATCGTGAGATTACCATTCGCAGTATCAACTTGGAAGGTAGTTCTCAGTGGGACAGCAACTGTTACACCATCATTCTCGTAAGAAGGACCACCATTAGTGATGGTAAAGTATTCAGTTGCAGCAATGGTAGAACCATTCAGTGTGAGAGTATTCTCAATGGTTGTGGTTCCAGCAATGTTAGTGTTACCAGTTGCACCAGCAACTGTAAACTTAGTGTATCCTTGTCCTGTACCAAGATCACCAGAAAGAACTGTGTTACCAGTTGTAGATTCTACCTTAAACTTAGTAACTGCGGGGTCACCACCATCAGTAACAATCAAGGATTGAACATCAGTGCTGATAACATCAGCGATGCCACAAATCTCTGCCTGATCAATTCTGATAAGATCGTTTGTGGTTAGAATACCACCAAACTCAGCAAGACCGATTCTTACGTTACCACTGGTTCCATCGATACCAGCTCTTGGTTCATCCAGGATACCATCAGGAGTGGTAGGTGAACCATTGACTGTGCCAACGTCCTTACCTGTCAAGTAAGATGCCGAAGCATTCTTATCTAGTTTAGCGATGACACAACCATCAGGGTGGTTTGTACCCTCTTGAGTGCCTTCCTGCGCCCTCACAACAGAGATTCTGAAACCATCAGTATCATTTGCGTTGGTAACGTTATCGAGACCAACAATACGCATGATCTCCGATTGTGCTTGGTTACGAAGACCAGTAACAGCAGTGCCCCCTAGAGGAGAATACTCATCAGGAGATGCAGCATTGCCGCGATCCAAGAGGATCAGATCACCGATATCAAAGTCATTTACAGAAGGTGTTGTGATTGGCAGGATGTAAACATCACTGGAATCTGTAACACCATTAATATCCAGAGTAATGTCAGGAGCGCCGCCTCCACCAACTTGAGAGTCAGCAATGGTTAGAGTCTGGTTGTCAGCATATCCAGTACCAGTTGATTGGATTTCAATAGTAACTGTACCATCGAAAGCAACGTTAACATCAAATGCTGCACCTTGTCCAGATCCACCAGTTGCAAATCTGAATGCATAACTACCAGCAACACGGAGGTTGCTAGGATCAGGTGATTGTACATTGTCAAAGTCACTGATTCTACCGCCGCCTGCTAGATCCTGACTTCCACCCCATAGTCTGTTACCTTCAGTATCGATAACTCTACCAGTTGAATTGTACTTGTAGAAGTCAATGTTTGGAGTGTCAAGAGATCCAAGATTATGGAGACTAATAGGAGTAGAGAATCTACCTCTTACAATCTCGATAATACCAGCAGTTGTACCACCAGATAGAACAATGTTAGAATCGACTGTTGCCGATGCTTGAACCTTCAGGGAGTTTCTAATGGTTGTTGTACCACCAAGAGAAGCAAAAGTTAGGTTGTTGGACTTAGTAAATGCCTCAACCTGTGTGTTTTGGTCATTATCAAAGAGTCTTACTCTTCTGACTTGAGAGAAGAGTCTTGCTTCTCCAGTTCCAGCAGCAACTTTACTACCAATTTCAAGGTTACCAGCAATAAGTGCCTGAGCAGATCCTAAAGTGACTTTAGAGTCTGCGTTTGCCCATGCGCCACCGATATAAACCTCGGACTGGTTGTTTGCGTCATCTTGTACTGTAGCAATGTCAACGAATGCATTTGTCGATAGTGGGTGAACACTAAAGATAGTTCTAGCAGAGTTCTGACCAATTCTAATTGTCTGGAAATCGGCATTACTACCAATGGTCAGTGTTTGATCATTAGTGGTATTGCTAAATGCATCGAACAATTGTGCCTGGCTAGCAAAGTTGACGATGTTAGCATTCTGATTAATCAGGTTAAACGTGCTAGCAGTGGTGTTAATGTCACCGCCATCAACACTGATGTCATCCTGAATCAAGAAGTTACCAGTGATTCTACCATCACCATCAACAACTAGGTTGCGATCTAGATCACTCTCTGCTGTTAGTCCCAGAGTTGTGTTAATACCAACTCTACCACCAGTTTGATAGGTAGCACCACGAGTTCCAGAAGGTTCGTCTGATGTTGTAACACGGAGAGTTGCACGCTCGTCTAGGTCATTGCTATCACCACCGACCAAGAATGCATTATCTTGAGGAATAAATCCTTGATTTGCTAGGTCTGCTCCTGTTAGAGCTTCACGTTGATCGCTATTAAGATTATTATCTTCCCAGCGGTTGGTGATATCACCTGTACCAGAATCGACAGAGGTTAGAGTCTTACCAGAGACGAATGCTGTACCAACAACGTCAAGCGTTGCTCTTGGTTCAGTAAACTCATCAACATTACCAGTAAGAACTGCATTATGTCCTGCTCTTGCAATGGTGTTAACACCAAGTTTGTAATCACCACGCTCTTCAGTATATGTTCTGAGAGTCTCGGCACCGATGACACCAGTCTCTTTCCATTGCTTAGAAGAAACAAGGATGTCACCACCAGACCAGTCAGCATCTGTGTAAATTGTTCCAGAAGTAACTGTATCGTCAATAGCAATCTGGAATGTTACACCTGCGTCTGTTCTTGTAGAATCAATAACTTCCCAAGTGCCAATTAGAGCAGTATTACTGAAGTTAGTAATTCTGATCTGAGAGTCATCAAATACATTAGAGTTGCCGTTGTTGAATGTAGCAGCATACTCAAATGTGAGTGTGGTTGTACCATCAGCAGTAATTCTAAAGATTCTATTTTCGATAGAAGTAAAGCTATTAGCAAGAATCCATCCAAGTGATCCCGAGTTACCTACAGAAGAACCCTTAAAGACAATATCGCCACCTTCTGGAGCATTTCCAGATCCAAAGTCGATATTCTGTGCTGGATAGAAGACTGTATTTGGATCGTTCCATGGAACGATGTTAGAGGGTTCGCCACCAGCAATATGTGTTCTGAAGGAATAAGACTGACCATACTGAGCAAGAGGTTTTGGACGTGCATTCAAGATGAATACCGCCGACTTAATCTTGTTACCAGAAATCTTAATATTACCTTCTGCCTGATCTCTCCAGGAACCACTGAATAGTGTCTGATCTTCGTTAGCAGCGATATTAGAGAATACTGTTAGAGCATCACCTTCGCTTGCTTCAACGTTGATTTCTACTGGTCCGTTCAAAGAAGACTTACCAGCAACTGTAATTGTGCTGTTGAACGTTACAGGAGAATCGAACGTTGTAACGAGGGTTCCGATATCCTCATCATCATCCTCAGAATCTAGAAGTGCTGCACTTTCTAGGAATGTCTCCTCACCAGTAATAGCGTTGACTTTCTTGTTACCAATGTATAGGTCACCATTGGAGTTCAGACCCGTGTAGAAGACGATACCGCCGTCCTCACGCTTCGCTTGAGCATAGAAGTCCTGTTTGTCAGTTAAGACGACTTCCTGGCGCAGTGGGAAACCAGTGGAGTAGTTACCAGGACCGAATCCAAGGTATTCAAACGTATGGTTACCAGATCTTGCGATAGATGGTCTTCTAAGTTCAACGTAGAGCTTGCGCTCTGTTGGGAACTCGGAGTCGCCAGAGATAGGAATCAGTCTATCTTCAGAACCAGAGGTTGCGTTACCTTCTTGTGCTTGGATGACATTATCACCAGTATATGTGTAACGATTCAAGAAACCATTTCTGATCATGTCACTGACCATTTCTCTGGTCTCACTACCCTTAGCATCGTTAACTGTTACGAGACCATGGACATAGTTGTCTGCTGCAGAAGATGTAGCAGGAACGTCAAGAATAGAGGTATCTCTTACACCAGTTGTGCCATCAACTTGGAACCACAATGGGTCATTCTTATAGTTGATAGGATAGAGTTGGGAGATAGGTTGAGAGAACTTGAAGTTTCTGAAGTTCTCGCCAACACCAGATCCAGTTGGGAATGGAGAGATGTTACCACGTAGGCAAGTCAGGTAGTAGATACCATCTTGCTGGTTGGGAATACGCTCTTGTAGTGTATCAATGTCGAAGATGTAGAAGCAATCATCGAAGTTGCCTTGGTCTTCAATTGTAGCAACATAGTAAGAGTTGAGTCCAGTGTCGTCAGTGATAACGTCACCAGGAGCAATCGTATAAACGTTAGAACCTTCTACTCTGTAGAGATAGTTCTCACGCTTAGACTTGTCAAGGTACTCAAGTTGATCACCGAAGGAGTTAGGAACTTCAATCAGTTCAATCTGAACATCGCCCTGCTTAAACAAGACTTGCTTGGATGGATCGAATGCCAGTTCTCCAACTGCACCCTTCAGAACTAGAACTGCTTGAGCAGTTTCCAGATCATTGATGTATGCTTGTAGATATGCCTCACCTTGGATGTTACCACCACCAACTGTTTCCCAGGTGATCTTATTGCTATCGTTGCTTTGTGTAGCGTTAGCAGTGAAGAATCCACCTTGTAGGAAGTTACAACGTACAACTGTAAAGATCTCGTTCTTAACAGACTGGTTGACAATCGTGTGGTCAAACAGAGTTACTTCCAGGAATGTATCAGTTGTGCCAGCAGGAGTGAACTTTCTAGCAGACTGAATAGTTGCAGCAATCTTAGAGTCAAACTCAATTACTTTTGGTGCTAGGTATGGATCATACAGGTTCTGCTGCTCAGGTAGCAGATCAACAACAGATGGATCGATTGTTCTGATCTGATCAGCAATCAGTTCAGACTTGTTCAAACCAATTTGTTCACCAGCATTTGCAGGGTTATAGAACGATGCAACTTGATTAGGGTTGCCAGGAATTGGTTTGAGTAGAACTCTCTGTGGAACTAGACGACGCTTGTCATCAGTTCTAGTCTTGATGACGAAACCATTGAGAGGATCACGAACTGTTTCCAGATAATTTGGAACAACATAACGCAGTCTGTAAACTCTATCTTCCTTCTCTCTTTCGTCCTCAACACGCAGATAGCGACTATCTAGTGTAGGATCAGTCTTAGTCTGGAAGTCATTTGCTAGTTCAACACCACCATGGAATCTGGATAGGATGCTGTAACGATTATATGCAGCACCGCCAGTATTGGACTCATCCTTAACGTTGAGATACCAAAGACCAGTATTGTTACCAGTTGCAGAATACTCAGCGTCAAAGCGTAGTGGAGACTCACGCTTGTTAGCATACAAGTAGAAGTTAACACCAGTTCCAGAAACAAATGTCAGTGCTCTATCACCAGACTCTGCATCAGCAGCAGAGGTGTGAAGTGTGACACGCTTATTAGAGACGTAACGTACAAAGTATTCGGTCTGTGTAGAGATAGCAGAAGCAGATCCACTCAGCTGTGGTAGAGTAGAACCAGCGATGTCAGTTGCGAGTCTAACAAATACTTTCTGTGGAGTTGTGTTAGCAGAAGGAACGTCGAAGATATGAGCAACTGATGTTTCAATCTCAGAAGCACCAACGACGTTCGACTTGTACTTGTGTAGGTCATATCTACCATCTAGTACGTATTGTTCGATAGAGATCTCAACGTCAGGATCAACCGAATCGGTTTCTGGCGAATACATGTAAATACCCGCTGCTGCATTCTCAGGAGAAGTAGCAAGCATCAACTTGTTAACTTCAGTGCCATCAAATACACCAGGATATTCTGCTTGAGATGTTGCAGTGATTTCAATCTCGATATCAGGAGCACCTGTACCACCTAGTTGACCATCGGTGATAACAACAATGTCACCATTTTGATATCTAGAACCACCATTAGCAATTGCATCTAGGTTTGCTGAAGTATCTCCAAGGGTTAGAGAACCATCAGCATTGACTCTAATGTTAAAGCGTAGTCCAGTACCAGATGCTAGTGCAGTTCCATCAGTGTCAACTTTAGGTTGTGCAACTAGAGAACGATAGAGTCCTGCTGCAGTTGCTCTTGTAGCATTTGCAGTTGCAAAGTTAGTTCCTGCTGCCTCTGTAACTGTGATAGCAGCAGCAGACTGAGCAAAGTTTTCTGGATAGAGATTTCTACCAGGAGCAATGACATAATACTTAGTATTTGTCTTGAATCCATCAGGTAGTCTGATAACACGCTTATCGGGATCAGTACCAGGGCGAGCGCGAGGAACCAGTCTGACAGCAGTTCCTGTCTCCAGGTCATGTGGATTGGGGTTGCCAGCAAAGCTGCCTGTGGCAAGCGTGAAGAGGGTTGCTCTTGCAGATAGACCTTCCAGGTTGCTATTGGGTTCAACACGGGTTACAGAAGCAAACGTAGGCATCGTGATGGCACCCAGTGGTTGGTTCTGAATACCAGAAGTGATCAATGCTGTTAGAGTCGTGATGGTTTGAGCAACATCAGCGCAAGGAGGTGTTACAAGGTTTCCATTTGCATCATACTCAGGAATAACTTGAGAATCAATAACCTGAGTTAGACCATGATCACCTTGAACTGTGATTGTTTCCTGGCGCATTGCTTGAATTGCCAGGTCTCTTGCCATATTGAATGCTGCAGCAGATTCTGCTTCTTCACCAGCAACAGATGCACTGGAGATATAGAGTTCTGCAGCTGCATATACTCTATTATTACCACCATATCTGACGTTGTAAGCAATTTCTTTGAGTACATTCTCAACGTCATCTACACAAGCATCTTGAATAGTTTCACCAGTCGATGCTAGCAGACCTTGACCAAGACTTGTTCCAGCGTATGCAGGATCATTAGCGATTCTGTAAACTGCTTCTGCAGCGATGAAACGTGCATTGTCAGTGATTGCATTAGAAGCATCAACTTCAGTGCCACCCAGTACACTATAACCAGAGTTAAGTACCAGGAAGATTTGCTCGAAGTATCCTTCAATAGTAGTTGCAATGTTAGAGCACTCAGGTAGTGGATCGCCGTTACCATCAACTCTATTATCTTGAGTGATAGTGTCGTCACTAGTTGGAGTAATGCTGCTCCATGCACCATTCTCTAGATCAAAGTGCAGATATGCAGAAGTCGTTCCTGTACCGATAGCAGGTCTGGTTGCACCAGTGGTCAGTTTAGCACCAGGGATACCCATTTCAATCTGAGTATCACTGATGATTCTCTTAATGAATGTATTGACAGGAATGTTGGTTGTGATTGCAGTTGCACCAGCGTTTAGTCTGCCATTTGTAAAGTCAGAAGGAGCATATTCTTCTACTCTCATACCAATGACGAGACCAGAGGTGTCACCGACGTTGACAATAGCAGATCCAGGAGTGATTGAACAATCTCTAATCAGATAATCCCAGTTACGCATTGCTGCGATCATCAGGTTCTTGACATAATCAAATGTATCCAGAGTTTCATTCAACTCATTAGGGATGTAAGAGAGTTGCCCTTGGATGTAGTAACCTTCTGCTGCTTGAATAGAGTTGATGTTGCCACCAAGTCTCAAGTCATTAACAACAGCATCAACGAAATATCCGATATCTCTTTCACACTTACCAATAACAATGTTGGTGTTGTTTAGGAGTTCAGGATACTTAGCAATGATGTACTGATAACCTTCGTTCTGAATCAGTGCCTTGTTATCTTCAATTCTGTTAGCAGCATCTTGTGCATAGTTGTCAACCGATGCACTGCTAGGAGTTAGCGTCTCGATGCCAACTGTCCATGCTTTAAATCCAGATGGTTCTAGTTTCGACTTGAATTCAATTGGACCAGCTGGTTCAGATGGATAACGAGCAAGATCAACTGCAATCTCTTCACCAGACTTAGCACCAAGTCTGTATCCATTGATAGAAGATGCTGGACGATCATCAGGATTCTCAATGCCATCACCAGCAAGATATAGTCTAGTATGATTAGCTCTATCCTTGGATGCAGGAACATTAAATGTATACCACTGGTTAATAATAGTGGTGCTTGGATTGATTATTCCAGGTGGAATAATGTCGGTAACGTATCCACCCTTATCCTGGTTAAAGGAGAATCCTTTGAAACCAACAGAGTGAAGTGATGTATTTCCGAAGTTGGAGTTAGAGTTGGTGATAGACATGTCACCACCTGACTCCATCAGGAAGTGATCGAAGAAACCAACAGCGAAGACCGAAACACACTGAATAAAGGAGTCATCAGAAGCACGAATGTGGAAGTTTCTCCAGTCATCTTTCCAGTATGCATCACCCTTGGTGTGGTAAGGGATTGTAGCGAATGCATCAGTGAGTGATGCTTGGTTCCAAGTGTTTGTAAGTCTGTCGTAACGGATGAACGCACGATCGTCTTTCTGCAACGATACGCCCGTATATTGAGCCACGACCATCGACTTGAATCCAGTCGCCTTAGATCCATCCGCCCACATGCCGCACTGACCCCAAGTAGAGCGGATCGAGCAGTTGAAAACGTAAGGAGATGCGGACTCAACAGAGTCAATTTCCGCAAGAACTACCGCGTTTGTGCTGACTCCGCCGACTTCACCAGAGAAATAGGTTTGACCAGAGACAAGTCCGAGGGATGCTGCGGTATTATTGTATACTTCATACTCAAATACCTTAGGATTAACCTGATCAATCTTGGTAACCTTCCAGGTTCCGTTGATTTCATCAGATAGACCAGAGTTAATGATCGCAACATACTGACCTTCAAAGTAACCATGGTCAATCTTGGTGGTTACTGTGATGTTAGTGTAACCAAATTGCGCGGTAAACGCAACTGCACCACTACCACTGATTGCTTGGTTCAGTGTTACTGTGTTACCAGAGATCGATTCGATTCTAGTATTAGGATTAACAACAATTCCTGAGGCACTGCTTTGAATTTCTGCACCAATATTGAGTTTGCTGGTGTCAGAAACGTTTGTAAGAGTATCAGTGCTGTTAGCAGTTGCGGTAAATGTTGTCTGATCCTCAATCTTGATACTCTCGATAGTTCTACTATCAGACAGAGGACCAACGATTCTGTTTTCTTGAACCAGTGCTTCCAGTCCACCATCATCAATAGTTGGTTGGAACTGCTGGAATGCCTTACCTACCTTTTCATAGTAGTTGTCAAGATCAGATCTATCTGCATACGTCATGATGCAGATCTTATGGTGAGAATACTCAGGAATTGCTAGTTGAGTAGATCCCTTCTTATTGTAGACTTTACCAACACCTGCGGTTGCATCATACAGAGGAGATTGTGCAGAGAGGTCACCATCCTTGATAGTGAACTGCCACAGATAGCAACCACCAGTCAGGTTAAAGATAGAAGTTCTTTCCTGTGTTGTATCAGCAGGATCAGGAACATACAGAGGACGAACGACTGTACGACGGAGGTCATAACCAATCAGTGAACAACCTCTAGGAACGATACAACCACCAGTTGCAGCGTTGAACTTATAGAGAACGTTGTCAGGGTTTGCTAGGTCAACAATAGAGTTGTCCTGCCACTCTTCCAGTGCTCTGTTGTAGTTAAAGGAAGGAAGAACACCTGTGACTTTGATATCTGCTATGTCATCTAGGTTACCAACTTCAATAACAGAGGTAAGAATATTGATTAGAGTATCAATAGTTTGCTGGACATCCTGACATGTTTCGATATTACCAGATCCAGTGTAAGGAATAACTGGAGTGTTGGCACCAGCAACTGCAGGACCAGGAGAAATAGTCAGGTCCTTAGCAAATAGTCTGTTAGTTACTGCTCTCTTTGCCCAATATGCAATACCATTGAATGCAGTGATGGATTCTGCTTCTTCACCTAGGACACCATTAGCAATAGGATTGCCGAAGCGATCAAAGTATGCTTTAGCGTTGGTGATTGTGTTTGCGTTGCCATCAGTTGCGAGGTCATCGATCAGACCATCAACAATGAAACCAGAGTCACGCTTACACTTAGCATGTCCTGCAGATACCAGAGTAGAAGTGGTTTCGTCAGGAAGTTGACTTAGGTTCTCATCTGTTACAGATGTAATAATAATTGCACCCAGAGTATCGATAGCAGACTGAACGTCAGCACATGCTGCAGGGTTACCAGACTGAAGATTCTCCTGTGGGTTGTTGCTATTGCCGTAAATAGCATCACCAGGGGTGATTGTAATATCTTTGAAGTATAGTTGATTAGTAACTGCCTTCTTCATCTCTGCAATCGCAAAGTTAAATGCAGTTAGAGATTCAGCAGTTTCACCTTGAAGACCATTTGCAACCCAGTTGTTGCCAGTGTCATCAAAGTAGTTCTGTGCTAGTTTTCTGGTGTATACATTACCACCCGCTTCATGAACGTCAAGGGAGATTGCATCGATGAATTGTCCGATGTCACGCTTACACTTAATTTCACCAGCAGGTAGGATAGTTGAAGTTGTCTCAGCAGGAAGGACGTTACTAAGTAGGAATGTTCCATTGTTTGCTGCTAGGTCAGAATTATCAAAAATACTATCGACAATAGCATATAGCGTGTCGATCATATTTTGGATGTCAGTACATGCAGTAGGATCAGTATTACTTACTGTACCATTGCCATCACCATAAACTGCTTCACCAGGAGTTACAGTATTATCTGTGTACTCGCTACCAGGAGAAGATGTAGAAGCAAAGTTGTTGGTGATCGCCAACTTCATCAACTCAACTGCTTTGGAGAATGCAGTTAGAGAAGAAGTTTCTTCACCACGAAGACCCGTGGTTCCATCATGAATAACACTATTGTCAAGTGCGCTTACAAATGCATGAGTTGTTTGTGGTTCATGCTTGATTGCCTGTGCAGTTGCACCGATGAAGTAGTGAGTAGAAGTATCAGAAGAGGTGCCCACATTAATAGTGAAAGTGCCATCTTGACGCTCAACACCATTAGCAGTCGCACTGACGAAGGTGTGGGCACCAGTGTACTCAGAAGGACCTACATTAATTTCAAACGTGTTGGTAGTTACGTTTTGAATTTCCATCCAACGTCCAGATGGATAATCAACGCCTGGGCGAGGATAAGACTTGGTTTCAGTGTCACCATCTAGGACACAGGTGTAAGACAGAGAATTATCTGCAACCTTAATGTAATCACCATTGCTAAATCCGTGGTTTGCAATGGTAAGTGTTACAACACCAGATGCTGCATCATAAGGAGCATCGGTTACTGTGTGGGAAGTAGAACCAACTGCAGCGATTGCAATAGACTGACCTGCATATGGGTCAACTCCAGGACGTGGATAGGTGTGCTGAGTTGCACGATTATCGAGGTCACATTCAAAAGTGAAGGAGTTGTCTTCTAGAACAACGCCGCGGCCAACACCTAGACCATGTTGACCAACAGTGACAACCATGTCACCTGTTGATGGATTGTAATCTACAGCAGATGGTTGGAAATACTTGTTAGGACCAGATGGACCAGCGTTAAAAGTAATAGTGTTAGCAGTAGTTGCAGTTACACTGAATCCTTTTACAGCACCAGGATCAACACCAACGCGAGGATATGCCTTGACTGCCTGATCACCATCCATGTCACAAGTGAACGACAGAGCACCTTCATTAAGGAAGACTCTATCATTAACAGCGATGCTATGTGGATTTGCAAATGTAATTGTGGTCAGACCATTTGCAGGATCATATGTTGCATCAGTTGGGGTATAAGGAGTTCTAGTTCCTACCCAATCAGTGCCAGCATCATTGAAATAGTTGCTAATATACTTTCTAGTGTACTTGTTACCACCACCTTGCTTAACGTCAAGAGAAAGTGCATCAATCAAGAAAGTGATGTCACGAACACAACTACCACTATTATATCCAGGTGGTAGAGGTGAAGGAGGATTGACCGCATCCATGTGGTCAAACGCATCCTGAGCAATCAGACTCTTGTTTCTTTGAATCAGATTGTAACCATCATTAAATCTAGACCAAGGACCAGTTGCAGCATCACCAGGATAAACAAAGTCAGGATGTTGTACAGAGATTTCAGCAGCAGACCTATCAATAATCTCGTCTCTATTCTTCTGGATCAGACGATATGCGTCCTTATAGCGAGACCATGCCCCTGTTTGTGGGTCTCCAGGATAGTAGAAATCAGGATGTTCGACGGATACTTGTGCTACAGCACGATCAATAACCTCTTGGCGGTTAGCACGTAGGAGGTTAGATGCATCATAATAACGTGCTTCTACAGCAGTTTCTGTTACCAGACCAGGGCGGTTATCAATATAGTGATTACCAGGCATCAGCATGATGCTGAACTGGTCAAACCTGTCATTATTTGCTCCAGGTAGATAAGAATACCTAGAAACCTCAATAAATGCCCTTTGAATTGTCTTAAAAGGACGTAAAGGCGAGTTACCTCTATTGTTTAGTTCATCACTCGCATTAAAGTCGTCTGGTGATACATAGAGGTATTTTCCAGTCTTACTTGAATACAGGTTATCAAGTCTTGTTAAAGGCATAACTACCCGAGTCCGTCTGTGCTTTTCCTGAGTTTATTTATACTCCGAATGTCGGTAAGAGGACTTGAACCTCCACGTCATAAGACACTGGAACCTAAACCCAGCGCGTCTACCAATTCCGCCATACCGACATACTCCCAAGGCAGGATTTGAACCTGCGACCGAGTGATTAACAGTCACCAGCTCTGCCACTGAGCTACTTGGGAATGGAGGAGGTTCTTAGGATGCTAGTAAACCAGAAGAGTAGCTACTCTCCCCAAACGCCCAACCAAGCAGGTTGCAAGCAATTTGCTCGGGGTATTACTAATAACTTCATTGAACCTCCTTTTCACTACTCCCTGCTATAAGAGGGATTCTAGTGTTGGGGCGCTTCCGCGTAAGGGAAGATCTTTTGTTTGTACTCCCCAATGGAGAATAGGAGACTCGAACTCCTGACAGCCTGCTTGCAAAGCAGGTGCTCTACCAACTGAGCTAATTCCCCAGAGCCCCTGACAAGATTTGAACTTGCGACCTGAGCTTTACAAAAGCCCTGCTCTACCACTGAGCTACGGGGGCGGGGTTTCAAAAGAGTAATTGCAAGAAAGAGTTTTTCTTGTTTTATCACTCTTATGAACGTTAACTCCATGTAGAATTGTGCTAGGGAAGAAGATAATATCTCCAGGACTTACATTGGGAACCCAAGTAGACTTGAAGTTAAAGTTGTTTCTCCATCCAGGTTTCAAGGAGTTGTTATATCGATCAAAGAAAAAGAATTCACCAAAGTCTTCTTCAACATGTGGGAAGAAAACTGACGCAAAGTCAACTTCTATATGATCGTGAACTTCTTGATACGAACCTTTCTCGTAGCAATTAATCCATGGATCATGGAATTTGTAACCAAAAGACTTTCCAAGTTCTTCTCCAAACTGACAAACAGATGGTTCTATTAACTTAAAAGTCTCTTGCCACGGACAATGGATTGTTTTTACCTGACATCCTCTTGCCCAATCAAACTGAGTATAATCCTCAGTTTTATTCAGAACATACTCAGTAAGTTCTTTAGCATTAGGAGCAGGAAAAACAGAACACCATTGATTGTAAGGAAACAGATCAGTGATCATACTTTTTTAAATAAGAAACACCCATGCTGTGAACCCCACAATTGTTGTTTGGACTCGGGGTGGAACCCTTTGTCCTCTACATTATACCACCCATCGCCCAAGAACGCAAGGTTTTCAAGATAGGTTTCTTGAGTTCCCTGCATGACGATGCAGTTGCATCCTGGTTCGATGCGACCAGCGTAGTGCCCATCCTTGGACTCAAATATTGTATCGCATCCGACGTTGTGTGTCAAGGGTTTTTTCAGAAGAAGATCTAAGTTCTGAAACCCTAGGTGAGCAGTCTTATCAGCGATGTAATAACTGCTCACGCGAATCTTACCATCTTCTTCTTTGATGTTAAGAAGAAACTGACGATAAGGTTTCTTTAGTTTATTAAAGTATGCTTGCTCACCATAAAACCATCCATCCTCCACCTTGCGGTGTTGAACTACGATATAAGCATAACGAGAGGGATAAGTGAATGCTTGAATTTTGTTATTAAACGTTCCTTCAAACCAATCACTAAATTGATCAATCATCTTGTGGTAACAAAGCAATATCGTTTACTTTAATATCGAACATGAGAGGATGAAGTTCCTCTTCTATCAAATAAGAAGACCAGCGGTACATTTCATCCATATCCCAATCCTTACCTTGTAATGCTTCAGTCTGGATTTGGGGGTGATCCTGAATAATCTGAGGAAGTTCATCAAACGTATAAGGAACACCTTGGATGAAATACATTCTCACAACATTACCTTCAAGAAATTGATAAAGTTGTGAGAGTCTGTACGCTTTCATCGCTCAATTGTCTCCTACTATTTATGTGGGTTTTGACACATGAGGGTGAATACTAGTGTTTACAGTAGAGTCATGTCTACCCCACGTACCAATTGGAAAGAAATTTGCTGAAATAGAATATCTCAACGTAGGATTTAGATTCTGAGCAACAGAGTGATCTAGATAACTCGGAAAAAGAAGACATCCTCCTTTTGAAGGATTTACACTTAACTGATTTACATTAAACTCTGTTTTTTCACTTATGTCAAAGTCCATTCCTCGGGGAGTGCCTTTATAGAATTTAATTGGAGTGATATTTTCTTGCAAGTACATCACTGCCGAAAAATAAGAATTGGCATGTGAATGAACTCTTGAATATCCTCCAGGAATCGTGCATGTAACCCAAGAACTACATACGGCAAATTCTAAAGATTCTTCATTTCCAATGTCTTTAGAAATTTTTGTAAATTCTTTTTCTAGACGATCTTGCAACCATGGTTGATGTTTACGAAGATAGTCGTTGTCGTTGGTAGAATATGTGGTTGTTTTATACTTTTGTGTGTATGCATCAAAAGGTCGATAATATTCAAGCGTCGCAACTTCATCTAAAAGAGAATTACATTCTTCATCCGTCAAAAAATTATTAATCTGAATCAAAGGAATTGGAAAAATGGGAATAATATCAGTTTTCATTAGTGTCTTCCTACTCCTCCAAGTATGATACGTTTAAATCCAGACTTAAGTATAGCACCCTTGTGTATGTTTTGCAAATCTGACGTATAACAGATAATACTACCTTTACGTGGTTTTACCCTGATACGTTGATTCATAAACAGAGTGTCACCACCCTCAAAATCATCGTTTAGGTACAATACGTAAGAGATTAGTTGTTCAAAATTTGGAGGAAAGTCAACATGCCAGTCATATGAGTCTCCAGGTTTGTAAAATCTGTAGATATAATGAGGTCTTAATCTGTGGTTATATTTCAGTATGTCACCAAAATGTTTCACTAATTTATTATCACTAATATAACTCTCATGCACCTTTAGAAAGTATTTGTCAATAATACCTGCTACCTCTGGTGTGAGGAATATTGAATCGTTGTCTTGTGCTTTTGCACGCTTGTTTGGAAAAATTCCACTTTTATACAGAGGTGTAGACTCCATTTTACCAATAATAGAGTCACACACCTCGGGTGGTATCACATCATTATAGTAATAAATGTAATCATGCAGACGCTGTAGTTCCATTCAGTATTAATTAATGAACATAATTATTTTGTTTTAGATACTGCAATGTATCTTTGAGAGAACCAATATGCTTGTAACCAATGTTGATTTGAGGGTATTCTGCTCCTTTGCCGAATTCTTCTTCAAACCCTCTTTGTGAAAAATGCTGATTGAGGCGATATTCTAGGAATTGCCCTCCTAGTGAACGCAAGAGAGATGCCATTCTCTCACACTCTTGTGATCCGTTAGTGTAGATAACTGCTGTCTCGTTCATTTGCTTTTGTGGTTGAATTCGATGACAATTTTTTGGTGATACGTAGTACGGTCAGAACACTCAAAATAGTGTGCTTTGCCGTCCAACAATTCTTCGATTTTCTCAACTAAATTTTCAGCAATAACCTTATTGGTCGCTATACGCCATTTCTCTTCATTCTCCTCTCGTGGATCAGTCATTGGTTCACACTTACTATGGGGCCAAGGATCACTACCATCCGTGATCATAGGTTTTTGTGGTTTGAATGTAGTTGGAAGTTTAACTCCAATAGAATTATCAATTTGCTCCTGAGTAGGAACAATAATACTGATGGGAGTTCCTTCTTCCTCAAACTCTTCATTCATTTTTATATATGTTTCTGGAGTAATCTTTTCAGTCACGTTGCCTCCAATCATCAGGTTTGTCCTGTTTGAACCAATCTACAATTTCATCAGCACTATCGAATCCCGTTTTATAATTAGATGGGTCGGGATCGCCTAATCCCATCTTATTCATAAAATCATCCATGCTGCCCTCCTGAATGTCTTGGGCAGCATGACGACGTGCTTTGCGTAACCATTCTCTAGCAGTTGTATGACTCTTGGCAAGTTTCTCTGCCCAAATCATATCATCTAGTTGTACTTCCTCTTTGTTTGCAATCTTTTTACAGATAAACTCCAACCTGAGTCTGTATTTGGTAGATAGCATATGTCTAGTCCTTTGCCTTAGTAATCCAATTTTCTAGTTCATTCACTTTAGTAAAATCAGAATATGATGATTCTGAACGATCATGAAGAATATCTAGGATATCATCAATAATTTCATTGTTCTCAACGTAATCGTCAAGATACTTGTCCAATGCTTCTTTTAAATATCTGTATCTGTGCCACTCTGGACTATATGGTTTGTAGTGCATAATGAAGCTTCACTCAATAGTTATTTAGAGTCACAGTGACCCTTGAACCCTTTACAGAGTTATCCTACTCGGTTTCTGGGGATTTGTCAAGCTCGACTTTTTTGCCCATTTTTGGGCGGAGAAATTTTTTCGGAATTCTCGTAATCAGTTTAGGAAAATCGATTTGCCCGTCATGGTGATCGCTGCCTTACCTACCAGATTGATGTTGGTGCTTGAGAAGACCGAAGCACCCACGAACTTAGCATTAAGGAACGATGAACCACTGATGTCCAACGATCCTGCAGCAGATGATCCTAGTTTGATTGCCATTGCTGCTGGAGGATCATCCATAGCGAGTGCCTTACCAAGCACAGTTAGACTTGACAAACCACGAACTGTCTTGGAATCATCTCCGTTAAGAACTGTCGCTGCTCCACCTTTTACTGCTTTCTGCAGAATGTGAGAGAAATCAGATTGTAACTGAATATTTCCTGTTGCTCGTAGTGAATAATCACCCTTGATAACTTGGTTGATTGTACCAAGAGTATTGATAGCAACTTGAGCGCCAGGTTTTAGTTTCTGGTTTACACTAAACTCCCCACTACCATCAATATAGAATCCACCGCTAGTAGTGAAACGAGCAAAAGATGAGTCAACGTTAAAGTCTGTTGCAACAACATTGACCTTACCTTGACCCTCTGCAGGTTCTAGGTTGATAGATTCTCCTGAACGAAGTGTAAGGTTGTTGAGTGCATTGAGAGTGATGTTATCTCCCTTCATTCCAATGTCACCACCTTGCGCTTCAATAGCAACGTCACCCTCTACGTAGATAGAATATGGTGCTGACCCTGTGGTGCTTCCATCTTCTTCTTTTGTCTGTGAGTCATCATTGCCACGTACATGTAGAGCATATGTGTCAGTCTTTTCGTGGTGATCCTTAGCATGAATAACAACTTTACCACCGCAACCTGATTGCCCAGGTTTACCAGTTGCCATAACAATGTTACCATTTACATCAAAGTGGAACATTGACTGACCATTAGTCATGATGAATCCAGTGGTTCCATCTTCATTTTGATAGGAACCCATAGTCCAACCATGTTTTGTTGCTATGACATTAAATTCACCATTAGTAAATTGACCCTCATCAGGATTTTCTGATCCTGCTGGTCTAGCAACACCCTTCTCTTTTAATTTTGCCTGTTCAGGACTTGCTTTTTGTGTGTTTGTAATAGCCATTATGGACAATCAACGTAAGAACCAGTTCCAATCTTGGCGTAACCCTTACGCTCAAGTTCAATATTATCTAGACATGCCATGTTAGGCAAGAATCTAGCACCCGCTCCATTTCCACCGACAATACTGACGGCAGGCATAGATGTATATCTTCTATTACGATCTAGTGTTCGGACACTAACAACATATCCCTGAGTATCAATGACTGCTTCAGCAATTCCTTCTTCTCCATTGATGAGAACTTTTGGAACCTCAGTGTATCCAAGACCAGGAGAAAGAATAGTAAAGGAATCAATGATACATTGTAGATTATTTTCATCTGGTGTGTTGGGTTTGTAGTTTACACCTTGTCTTGTGACACGAACTTCACTGACAAGTCCTTTGTCATCGATTAGAGCAACAGCACCGCCGCCATAACCAGGACCACTAATTATAACTTGTGGTGGAGTTTGATATGGTCCACCAGGATACACAATAGGAATATAAATGATTCCACCATTGTCATCGGTGATTGGATCACCAGCGACTGGTTTGGTGATCTGGAAGTCGCTTTCTTCTGGTGGTGTTGTTGGATCCTCATTGTCACCGCCAGCACCAGCAGATTCAACGATGTTGAAGTCTGTACTTACACCTTTACTTTGTAGTATAATAGTAGCAGTCTCAATACCTTCTACAACTGTATCATCTTCGATACCAAGGACAAATACTGCTGCATTATTCTGAATGACTAGAGTATCAGATAGAGTGTCAGATACAAAATCAGATGAAGTAATACCCTTACCAATCATAAAGTAGGTAACTTCTGTACCATCAGGGACATTCTCTGTGGTAACTGTTACTAGAACATCCTCACCCTCTTCATAACTTGGTTTATCTGTAGTGATATTCCAAACTTGTACTTGAGTTGGGTTTGGTGCTACTGGATCAACCGATGTGACATCAATCACCACATCAGTCTGAGCATCTGGATTGTAACTAACACCATCAACAACAATAGCAGTGTTAATCACACCAACCATTCTCAGTAGTTCAGGAGAATCTTCAGCTACACCATCCTCTGCAATTTGAACAGGAACTACTGCTGTGTTGCTATTCATGATCACATCACCCGAAAGGTTTCCAACAATATCTGTATCATTAATTTGTGGACCACTTAACTGCCAGCTGATGGTAGTGTTGTCAGGAATATTGACACCAGTGAAAGTGAAGGTAGCAGTGTTACCCTCTTGATATACTGTAGCGTTCGCAGAAAGGGTGAGGAATGGTTCACTTCCTTCAGGTAGAGGTGTTGTTGGATCGGGATCGGGATCTTCTACAGTAGGATCTTCTATGTCATCTTCTTCGATGGGATCATCGTCGAATGGTGGTTCATCTGCAACACTAGGAGGTACGTAGTCAATAGTTTTCTCGGGTCCAGGTGGTTGGTTTGGTGGTGATGGAGTTGGATCATTGGGAACACCACCAATAAAACTGATTGTTGTATCTGCAACTGGTGGAACTACTTTAGATTCATTACAAACAAATGCAGATTGATCACCGATGCCAGACTCAAGATCTTTCAATAGTTTGTCTAGATCATCAGACTCATCTGAAGAACAATCAGTACACTTTTGCTTGATTGGTTCACACTGCTGTCCAGGTCCAGTGCAACTGATACCCAACAGTTTCATGAAGTCATTGATGATGCCACCAATGAAGTTCAGTGGTGCAGCAATTGCTTCTAGGATTGCTTGAATAGGTGCAAGGATTGTGTTGACTAGTTCCTCAAACTTTGATAGAATCTCGTTAAGAATACCATTTACTAGAGTATCAATAAAACATGCTGCATTGTTGAATACATCTTGAATGTATCCCATCAGCAGATCAGTAATAAAACTTGCAATAGTATCAGTAATGTCAGCAATACTACAACCAAGTGCTTGGAAGATTTCGTCAAAGATTTCTTTGATCTTCTTAAATCTATTTCCTTTCTCTTTGATAGGTTTGAATGCTTTCTCTGGATCTGCGAGTGGTCCAGTATTACCAACAATAACTTCTTCTGTTAGCAGAGCATTATTAAGGAAGTCAATAGCACCACGTAGTGCCTTCGTGATCTCTGTCTTTCCCCTAGCAATAAAACTCTTGACTAGTCTAACAACACGACTGATATGGAATCGAGCAATATCAATCTTGTCATACATCAAACCATTGACTTTACTGACATAGTAATCACCAAGTTGTCCACCTGATGCTTGGTTGGCAGCGAGCATATCACCAATGAGTCTAGTCATTCCAGACTTTAGATCATTTTCTTGACCACAATTAGGATTGCCAATGACTACACAACTTTGTCCGCCAGTAGGATTAGTTTCTGAGTGCTTACCATATGCTGCCAATAGAATAGGTGGCGCTCCGTTCTTTTCATCTGCTCTATCAGCATCAAGAACACCTTTATCGGTGTTAGCACCATCATCATTCTTACCACTCTGGGTTTCTATAGATCTATTCTGCTGTGGATTTACTTTAGGATCTACGAATGGAGTGAAGTTTAATGGACCAGAACCAGGATCAACATTACTTACTTTAGTTGCTCCCTTGACGCCACCAACAGAACCCATGATGATAGGTTTCTGCTTGTCATTATCTAGATAGAAACCAACTACAAAGCAACCACGTTGCAGACCAGGAGATGCACCACCAGTACCACCCTCAATGAATGGTGTGGTGACGGGCATCATCAAGTGTGCCCATGGTAGATCCTCTGTTGGCGTAGCATTCTCACCTGTTTTCAGGTGTTGTCCGATGATACGCACACGAAAACGACCAGACCTTTTAGGGTCATCCTTTTTATTGGTCTCTACCTGACCGATCCACCAAGAGAATCCGTCAGAACCAATCTGATGTATAGGATATAGCGATGATAAAGACTGATCCATATTTAATTAATCCCCCCTATTATTTAACACCCGAATCATACTCTTTGATTCCATACGTATCACGAATTAGATTTAATACTGTAGTGAACTCTGGTTCGCCACTCTCTTTGACAAGTTGATAGTTGTGAGACAATTGAGCGATGAGATATGTACCGCTGTTCTCTTCATCCCATTGCTGACCCTCTTTAATTTCTTCGGCAGCAACGTTTGGAATGTATATCTTTACCTTGTCTCCTACTCTCAGACTTGAATTACCAGGGATGACAACCTCTACCTTCTGATTTTCCATCAGATATCGTCTTCCAATTGACTGCGCTGTGTAATACTTTGCATAGTCAGGAAACTCTGCGTCACCATCTTCTTCTGGGTTAGCAATACCATCTCCGTCATACCATAGTTCAGGATCCAATAGAACTGTCATGATTCTACTGGGTTTAGCACTCAAATCTTTCTGATACTTTGGAACACTAGTTTGACTACCAAGGTGTGACATGTTATTAAAGGTAGTCTTCATGTCATAGTTGTACTCTTCATACTTTTGCGATGAGAGATCAAAGTAACACATGTGTGTAGAGTAGATGCCATTGTTTAACTTATCAATGATGTCAATCTCATCTGTGAACTTGTAACTCTCAATGGTATTGAATGCAGACTCAGAAGATTGTCCAGCAGCAGGACGAGAATAGTATTCTGCCACAGGTGCAGACCCACCGAAAGTATCACTGCCATCAGAACATAGCAGGTCCATAGATTTGAATACAAATCCATCTGCATTCTGGAAGAACAGATATCCTGCAGTACCAGATGCTTTAGTTGCATTAGTACCCAGTTCTCCTCCAGGTTGTGCATCTTCTACACCACCACCCTTCTTAAACTTAGAAGACTTTGGTACAGTTCTTGCCATCAGTGATTGAATGATCGCATGTGGTTTCCTACCATTGGGAAACATGCTCATCTTAAACTTAGATGTTTCAGCAAAGATTTTGTCTTGTGGCACACCTAGATTTGTTGTGAGAACATCAGAAACAATTTGTTCTGGATGTGCTTTCATCTTCTTTGTAACTCTGGCAGCTTCATTTGTCATTGCTTCTTTAGATAGCAATGCAAGGTTATACATCTGTCTGTTCTTGTCTACAACTCTGTTGTATACCTTGTAAACATATAGTTCATACTCTACAACTTCTCCTTTAACATTATCAAGAGTAAAGATAACTCTCTCGCCGCCTTGGATAGGTAGATTACCAATCAAGTTTTGTCCACTATCAATAACAACCATGTTAGCACTGACAAATGGTGTAAAGATATCCTCATAGTATGAGAACGCACCAACAGTTGATGTCATAACAAATTGAGTACCATCAACACTAGTGATGACCACAGATTTCGGATTAAAGAATTTAGAATTAGACATTAGAATTGATGTTGCATGTATGGATTCTCACCATTGATTGCTGCCCAAGGTGAAGTGAGGGGAGCACTCTGTTGCATTTGTGCTGGTGCTGGTGTTGGTGTAGCTGGCAAAACAATTGGTGGCAGTGCAGTCATGCCTGCTTTACCAGGATCAATCACTGCTCCTGCTCCTGTTGTTGGTGGAGTTGCACCAGGAGATACTACAGGAGGTGGTGTAGTAAATGCCTCAACATTTCCGCCGACAGTAAATACTGATGATGCAAATGGAGATCCATCAACTGGTCCTCCACTTCTAGTTGGATAGTATTCAAAGTGTAGGTGTGGACCAGTGGTAGGACCAGCACCAGGAGTTCCAGGTTGTCCACCAGTCTCACCAATGAGTGTTCCAGGAACAACAGCAGCTCCAGGACTCACTGCAACCTTACTCATGTGTAGATATCTAGATCGAGATCCATCATCATGTTGAATGTATACCTCACCATTGTTACCAATAGCAGGAACAGTAGTGTCAATAACTTTTCCTGGTTTTTTAACTGCTAGTGGTGTACCTTGTGGAATGCCATAGTCAACACCCATGTGATTTGTTGAACCAACACCACCAGGAGATCGACGATAACCAAAACCAGATGTGATTTGATAACCATCAACAGATCCACCACCTGATACCATACCAGGCGACATAAATCCCATGGCACCACCACCAACCGCTGCTTCTGCACCACCAGCAGCACCCTTTCGCTGTTTCTTTCCTCTTCTTCCCCCACCTTTAAGTTCAACACCCCCTGCTTTTGATTCCTCTCCACCAAAAAATGCAGTGACTAAATTTTCTGGGATGCCAAACGCTGCAGCAGCAGGTGTGAACATTTTCTGAATGACTGGTCTGAATATCTGACCAATACCACCCATCTTATTAACAACATTACTAGCAGTGCTCATCAACACAGCACCAGCAGCAATCGTAGGTAGTTGCAGTGCCTTAGCAAATGGATCTGCTTTCTTTACATTGTCTTGGTTCTGTTTGACTGCTGTTTCTAGAGTATTCTTAGGAACAACTGCCTGGTCTCCACCACCTCCAAGTGGTGTTGGGTTGTCAAGTACACCACCAGACGCTAGTTTTCTGCGTCCAGGTAGCACTCTGGATGCCATGCGAGGAGCGAATCCATTGATGCCAGCACCACCTCTTGCTCTCGCCCATGGTGTGCTGGATCCCATCCTTTGTGGTCCGATAGGATTAGTGTACATCCTACCCTTAGACATGCGTGGCATTCTATTTCTGCCACGACCACCACGACGACCTAGTAAGTTAAGACCAAAGTTGACGATGTTTCCTAGCAGTCCTCCACCACCACCTGCTTTATCTCTCTCATTATCAAATGCAACACCACCTGCCATGCGGTTGCGTGCTCCAGCAGCGGCAGCAGTTCGTGCAACCTCAGCATCATCCTCTGCTTTTATCTGTTGAGCAAGACTCTCTTCTGATGCTTTGACCTGTTGTTCTTCTAGACTATTATTCTTGGAGAAGAATGTTCCTATGCCACGGACATTCTCTGCCATTCTCACGACCAGAGATGGTGTCTTGTCACCATCTTCTTTTTGTCTTAGTGCATCTACCTTAGCACCAAGAATAGAAAACTTCTCTGCGATGCTAGCAGATAGTTTACCAAGAGCACCTTGCTCTTTATATCCTGCACCTTCTAGGTCTAGTTCACCCTGCTTAACTCTCTGCACTTCTGCAGGTTGTGCTGCTACAAGTGCATCAAATCTTTTTTGCTTATCTAATGATGGATCGTTCTGTGCTTCTGGATCTCTTTGGAAGAATCCTGTGGTTCTTCTACGTAAATCTCCACCGAACTCAGTGCCCAGTGCCTTCTTCATGAAGAACCCTTTGCCCTGCTCGTCTTTCTGTGCTAGGAGATCGGTAAGTCTTTGTTGTTCTTCTGGTGTTTTTTCTGACTTGTTTTGTAGTTCTTCAATCTCATTCTGTTGTCTGCGTCTAGCACCAGCTGCCATCTGAATGGCACTACCAAGTTTCTCGCCCAATGCACCAGCGAGGTTGCCATACTCAGGTTTTTGGTAACTTACTGTGCCTGCTGCCATGCTCGACTTTTTTCCTAAAATTTTGGCGGAGAATTTTTTTCAGAATTCAGGTAATCAAAAGGTGAATTTGGTATCACCTATGTATTTATCAGTTGACTTGTAACCTGGCACGCTTGAGTGCATCCAATGTAGTTCTGTTTCCTTGCCTATCATAATAGAAATGAGCAACGCCTGCATCCTCTCCCATGTCATGGTTCTTTCTGTAACCTACTGGAGTTGATGAACCTTGAATAATAATAGGTTGGAATGTCATCGAACCAAATTGATCATTCTCCTGCATCTTCTGTAAGTTCTTAGGCAATGGCACCATCTGCTCAGGTGATGGAGGTGTCATCACTTCTTGATTCTGTTGATCAGGTGCCTCTGGTGGTTGTGTTCCCACTGGTCCAGGAGTCTCTGCTGTGTGACCACCATTATCATCTGCAGCGGCAGCAGGTTGCCCTGGCGGAGAACCAGGAGGTGGTGCCATGTCAGGCATGTCTGCACTCAGACCCATCTTATTAATCATTCCCTCATAAACAGAGGGAGTATACTTTGCTTGAATACTAGCAGCAGGGATCTCCCAATACTTCATCCACCAGTGAGCAGCTTCTCCAGGACTACTGAATTGTGTCTGCAAATACTCTGGTCCACGATGCTCCTGCAAAGCATAATCAATCTGACCCTTCCAGTTTGATTGCCAATTAGGAACCGCTGCCATCATAGGTCCACCACGACCTGCTGCCATGTTCCATTGGAACAATCCAAACGATCCACCGATTCCACGATCACCATGAGCACCAATCTTAAATCCAGACTCGCGCATGATGTTAACGACGAGACCTTTGGCATGAACCTCAGGGATTCCTTTCGATAGTAGGTATTTGTAAACAGCACCAGCAGATGTCTTACCTTCACCACCACCCATATTAATGTCAGGGATAGGACCACCAGGACCCATCGCTTGCTGACCATTCATAGTTTCTTGTGGGTCTACTCCACCTTTTTTCAATTGTTGATCAGCAACGGCAGCTTCAGATTGAATTCCTTCTGCTCCATCTCCAACCACACCTTGGACATTGAAGTTTGAAATGCCAAACAATCTTTCGAGAGGTCCGATCTCTTGCTTGATAAATGGTTTGACTTTCTCTCCACCAACCTGTTCGATAATTTTTTTGGTGATGCCAAGGATGAATGGAATAGCACTCAATCCTCCAGTGCTTACCTGTGACACCTGCTTAACTACTTTTCTGCCAGTAGTAGATGACAAACTGAACACTGCCTCTGGTCCTGCTTCACCAGCAAGGAATCCACCCGACGCTAGTTTCTCTGGTGGTGGATTGCCCATCTGTGCTGACAAATCTAATGCTTTCTGCTGCATTTCAGTTGGGTTGTCTGGATCGAAATCATTTCCAGCAACTTGCTGTGTGACCTTTGGTTCTGCTGCAGGAGCACTGCCGCCACCACCTGTGAGTGCATCATACAAGAATCCACCGACCATATCACCAAGAATACCACCAGCAACTGTACCAACAAATGGGATAGGAATCAGTGTGCCCAACGCACCACCCAATGTAGCACCAACTGCTTTCGCTGCTGCTCTACCTACTGGTTCACCCAGCATTAATGAAACAGCAAAGTCAATTAGACCACCAAAGATAGGAATGCGTTTTATAATTGGACGCATGAGACCTAGTGCTGCTTTCTTAATGAATGACTGAGTTACTTTAACTGCAGCAGTCTTAGCAAGTTTCTTGCCACCTAATCTTAACGCTGTTCGGGTGAGAGCTCTGCCCGCACCTCTTCTGCCGACTCTACCTGCTGCTTTACCACCCTGTCGCAGAAAGTCATCCCCTGACAGAAAATCAAGAGCAGTATCCAGTAAACCTGGCTTCTCCTGATCATCTTCTGTAGTTTCGTCTTCATCTCTTTCGTTATCGTACTTTAGTAACGAAGTATTGTCTACAACCTCTTCACTAGGAGATTCAATTGCCTCCACTTGCTGTTGATCTTTTTGCGCTGCGTTGAATCTAAAGAATTTCTTCTGAATTTCAACTGCTTTCTTCTTAATTGTATTGCTTTCTTTGATATGAGACTTGACATCTTCTGTGGTCTCTTGCTCTACATCAAAGGCAAGTTCTAATTGTTCTTCTTTATTTTGTTTCGATCTAATTAGATCATCAAACTTCCCAGTAAGAATGGAGAACGCCTTGCCGATTCCACCATCATTCTCACTCTCAGGTGCAGGTAGAGGACCCTGCTGCATCTCAAAGTATGGATTAACTTGTGCCGAGAACCTACCTGACCTACCCAACGCTGGGTCTTGGACATCAGTAGGATCTGACGAGAATGTTCCTTTGGTTCTGTTGATTAAGTCACCACCAAACTGGAACTTAGCTGCCTGGTATAGATAAAACCCAGGATCTTTTTTAATTTTGTTAGGGTCAGCAGCACGAGCTGCTGATGCCATGGAGAATGTCTCTCCGATTTTACCACCAAGAAATCCAGCAAAAGATTCTCCCTGTTGAGTAGGAGAAACCTTGATTACTTTAAACTTTACTTTCTTGGGTTTGACTTTGCTCTCACTTGGAAGAGGTAAGGGATCTGGTTCCCCTTTCTCATCCTCTTTGTAGATAGATTCCAAAAGAGGATCCAGCATGTTCTCATCGAAGCCCCTTTCCATGCGGTCAAGGACTTCTTGTAGACTCTTCTTCCTCTTAGGATCTACCTCAGGCATTTTGTTTTTGCTTGTCTTCTAGTTCTTTAAGGTATTGATTAAGCAAAGACACGTATACCGTGCGTTCCCACGGCATCATATTTTCAATCTCAGTCAAGCTATATTTATGGTGCTGCATGAGAGCAAAGTTTGTTCTATAATAATTTTCCAGAGTATTATAGAACATGCTTATCCGAAAAAAGACTGCAAACCCTCCAACGTGTAGGACGATTCAACACCAGTGTTCGGATTGGTTACCTTAAACTCATGACGTAGAGTTGGCATCGTGTTAAAGAATGCTTGAACAGATTCAAACTGCTTCTGTGTAAGACCCTCAACAAACTGAACCTTCTCTTTCATTGTAGTTGTAGAGTCATCATATACTTCATCACCTTCATAGATCTGATCAATACACTTAGCAATGACTCCAAAGATTTCATCAGGATCATCAGGATTCTGACCCATCATAGTATAGTTAACAAACTCTTTCATGCCAGGATAACGCATGATCATACCAACATTGTCAGTAAGTTCAATCTTATTGCTATGATCTTTAGGGAATGTCACCTGAACTTCAGTAAGATCAACTGTATAATCAACCTTAGTTGTGCCATCATCATCACAAGTAATCTTCATGGCAACTTCCTCACCAACAGATTGAGCACGAATGTTGAGGAACAAATACTCAAGATCAAATGAAGTTAGATCATCAATCTTGATTCTTGATAGGACACAAGACTTTACGATAGTCTTTACAGCTTCTTCTACATCCTTTGCGTCTTCACTTTGCGTGGCAAGCAGAAGAATCTTCTCCTCTTTTACAAGGAAAGGACGATATTTAATTTTCTTTTTCGATGATGGCAGACTCAACTCATAAGTTGGTGTAGCAATAGATGGCAATGCCATAATAATTATCCTCTAAAGTTCGATATATCGTTGTAAGTAACAGTATGTTTGGAATAATAAAAACTTGCTGTCACTTTAGTTGCTTGAGATGTACCTGCTGACAGAGGCACAGCGTCAATAGAATAAGGATAGCAATCAAGCATAGTATATGTCATTGATGCTCTAGAGTTAGAAGCATTTACTCCCTTCTCTGCCTTGGTAATTAAACACTTACCCAAGTATTGTTCTGGATAGTTTAGTCTAATAGATCTCTTCTCTTGAATAGCGTTACCACCACCTGCTTCATTCTTAAGAGCAGCTAAATTATCCCCATCCAAATTGTTGTTGGTAACTAACTCAGACTTGTTCTCCAAATACTCTCCGAAGATAGTATTGTACCACACATTCAGGAATTTTAGTGGAGTCATGTCAGCATCACAAATCCATCCTAGTTGGAAGTCAGTGAACACCCTAGTATGTGGGTAACTAACCTGACCTTCACCCATTAAAACACCACTCGTCTGCCCTGTTTGTGCAGAGATGTTAGGAAGTTGTGCCTCGTCACAGAATAACTTGACAACATCACCCCTATATCCAGCAAGTGTTCCACCACCTGCTACTGCTACAGAACCTCCAAGAGTTGATAGAATACCAACCTCCTTGAGATTCTTTACCAATAACGATTCTCCATTACTAACAGTTGGAAAAATCCATTCAATATCATAGGTGTTACTATAAGAGAGACCTCCACTCTTCGTGATAAGGTCCATGAAGTTCTTTACTGACACGCTAAATAATTGTGGTGGTATATTTATATTTATGGCGTATTCAGGGATATATAAACCCAAGCACCCACAGAAGTATAAGGGTAACCCTACCCGTATCATTTATAGAAGTCTGTGGGAACGTAAGTTTATGTATTTCTGTGACATGAACACCTCCATAGTTGAGTGGGGTAGCGAGGAAGTAATCATTCCTTATCGTTGTCCAACGGACGGACGAGTCCACCGCTACTATCCTGACTTCTATATTAAAGTCGCGTCTAAGTCAGGCATGGTCAGTAAATATCTGATCGAAGTTAAACCCAAGAAACAAACACAAGCACCGAATGAGAATCCAAAACGTAAGACTGCCTCTTGGAAGAGGGAAGTCCTAACTTACGCTAAGAACCGCGCTAAGTGGTCCGCAGCGGAGGACTTCTGTGAGGACAGGCAGATGAAATTTTTAATCCTCACCGAAGAACACTTAGGAGTCTAACAATGGCACAAGGATTTAAGTCTATCCAGCGCACAAAGACTTATAAAAAGTCAACTACATTGTTTGAAAAGGTTAGCAACATGACAGAAGGAGAGAAGAAGTCTCTCTCATGGTATAGATCTGCTGTCAAACAAGTTGCATCAGGTTACAAAAAAGATCTAAGCAAGTTCGTTAGAGACGAAAGACAAACAAATGAAGATGAGAATACTCTCCGCCGATACTCAAAGGAGGGTCACTTGTATATGTTTGAGTACAAAGCGAAGATGAAATACCTACCATACTATGATAGGAATCCTCTCGTCTATGTAATAAAGGCATCGCCATCAGAATTCTTTGGAGCAAACCTACACTACATGAATCCAAAGAAAAGAATTATGGCAGTGAAGAGATTGATGGAAGGACGAATAGATATACCTAAGAAGTGCTTCCATAAATACCTACAGAATCATGTAGATGGTCTACTACTTGACCTATCAATAGATGAGTGGGACACCGCCATCTTACTACCAACTGAAGACTTCGTTAAAAACATTGGGTCAACTGCATTCCCTTACGACAAAGAGCTTGTGTGGGAAGAGACTAGTGAATCTTACTATGACAAAATCAAAGGACGCCGCGTCGTTAAGAGTTACTAATGGCAGAAGATAAAGTATCATATAGTTTTGTTGGGAAGAGGAATCAAGACCCTACTAATAAACAGCGTCTTGAATATCCTCAAGGGAGGCTGTATGACAATCACACAGACTATGTGAGATTCAATTTTGTAAAGTACAAACCTCCCTTTGCTTCTCTAAAAGGCAATCAATACATTGCTGATGATGGCAAACCCAAAGATGGTGCTAAAGCGATAAACATCTACAACAATAGCATCGGAGAGTTCCAGCCTGCTGGACTCCCTAAAGTCTTCATGTATATGCCTGAAGATCTGGGTGCTGAATATGGTGCAGAGTGGGGCGGCAAAGGTTTCACCAACACTGGTGCTGATATCATGCGTGTTGCAGGTGCTGCTGTTAATGCTCAAGGTGTTGGTGCTGCAGTTGGTACTATCGGACAAGCGTTCGGAAACTTCATGGATAGGGGACCAGCACTAGTTGCTAGTGGAATTACAGAAGCATTGAGTAAACTACCAGGCAAAGTTGGTGGTGACATTGGTATTAATGATGTTCTAGGTGGTATCGGTGGTGTAATTCTCAACCCCAATACAGAATTATTGTTTAGTGCTTTTAACCTAAGAACATTTGGTCTCAACTTTAAGATGTCTCCCAAGAATCAAAAAGAAGCAAAGCATATTCGTGACATCTGCACCACATTTAAACGTGCAGCACTCCCCAGACTTGGTGCATCTCCTGCTAATAGTTTGAACAACGTGTTCGGAGGTGAAGCAGGTGCAGAAGAGAACAACAATAGAAACTTTATTGGTGTTCCTAACCTGTGTATTGTGGAGTTTATGAAGGGTCCAGATGTTCATCCATATCTTACCCAGTTTAAACCATGTGCTATCACAAATGTATCGGTATCCTATACACCTGATGGCAACTACGCTACGTTTGAAGATGGATCTCCTGTTGCTACTCAACTAACGTTGCAGTTCACAGAGTCCAAACTTGTATACAGCAACGAAATTTCATACGGAGATCAAGGTTCATACTAATGCCATACTTTAACTACCTGCCAGACATTAAATATGATACTAAACCTATCAGTTATCCGTTCTCGGAATCTGAATTTGTTGTAGCGAAAAATTTCTTTCGTAGATTTAAAATCACTGACGAGTTCCAGCAGTATGCTGTCTTCTTTAAGCAGTATACTATCAGTGACTTTGAAAAACCCTGGCAGGTAGCAAACGCAGCATACGATGATCCCACAAAAGATTGGGTGATCCTACTGACAAATAATGTATTCAACCCATTGTTTGATTGGCCTCTAGATTCATACACCTTTAGAAAGTTCATCGAAGGAAAGTATGATGATCCATATGGAACTATCAAACACTACAAAACATATGAAGTCAAAGATGGCAATGGTGTTGTAGTACAAAAGGCAGGGATCATTGTTGATGAAGCATTCTTTACTGGATCGCACAAATACTATGACACATTGACTGGTCAAGTTGCTGTAAGACAGGGCAATGTAATGTGTGGTCCTGTTACTATCTTTGAGCACGAAGAAGAAATAAATGATTCCAAGAAGAACATCTATCTTCTGAAACCAAAGTATCTAGATCCATTCATCGATCAGTTCCGTCAGGCAAATAGATACAAGGACTCTACTGATACCATCAGCAGCAGACTGAAGAAGACTGGAGTCTGATCGACTTTTTTGCATAAAAAATGGCGGGGAAAATTTTTCCCCCGCCATGAAATCAGTTATTCAATTTCACTTTAGTGTCTCAGTAGCAGCGAGTGCTTTCTGACGAAGTGCCTCAGGAAGAGGAACATAACCAAGGGAGTCTGCCTTCTGTTGCTGAGTAGGTGTCAGCATCCAGCGAAGCATCTCCTTTACCTCACCATTCTTCTCATACTCAGGATAAGCAAGGATCCAAGTCAGGGAGACGATAGGATAAGCATTTTCACCTGCGGGGTTAGCGTCAGCACCACGCAACTGATCATCAAGAATGATCTTGTCAAGACCAGCAGCAGAAGTCTGAGCATTAGCGGTGACATAATTACCTGCTTTATTCTGTAGTGCTACCTGTTGGAACTGACCACCAGTTACATAACCATAGTTCAGGTAACCAAGAGCACCATCAAGTTGTTTGATACCAGCAGCAACACCGCTGTTACCTTTACCACCAATACCAACAGGCCACATAACAGACTTGCCAGTACCTACCTTTTCTTTCCACTCGGGAGAGAATGCTGACAGGGAGTTAGTGAAACCTTTGGTGGTTCCGCTACCATCAGAACGATAAACAGTTGTGATCTTTTTATCAGCACAACCAAAGGCAGACCAGTTAGTGATCTTACCAAGGAAGACATCAGCCAGTTCAGTCTGTGTCATCTTGGCATCACATCCAGGATTATTATAAGCGGGGACGATCGCACCGCCCGTCATAGGGATGTGAACCATACCTTCAGCAGGTTGCTTAGCATCACTCACAGCACCATCGCTGGCACCAAAGTCAACGGTCTTTGATTTGAACTGACGGACGCCAGCTCCACTACCAACTGCTTGATAGTTTACCTTATTACCTGTTGCTTTGTTGAAATCAACTAGAACAGAGTTGTAATAGGGGGCAGGGAAGGTAGCACCTGCTCCATTAAGACTCCAAGGTTCGTTTGCTTGGTCGGTGGAACCACATGCCACCACTAGGGGTGCTGCCATGACGGCAGCAGCGATTGCTTTGAGTTTCATCAGTCAGTGCCTCAGAATTTGTACTTGGTGCCGACTTCAACCTTCCAGTCACGGGTGTCATCACTATCTTGGAAGATGTTTTCCCACTTACCATAAGCAGAGAACTCATCAGTGATCTTCACTTTAGTTCCAACTTCCAGTGCTTTGAATGTATCATTGTCACCACCATCAGGAACGGAAACACCTAGACCTGCCTCAACGTAAGGGGAGAAGCGACCAGTTTTCCATTCGTAACCGACACGTCCTTGATGAACAGCCTTGCTGTATTCATCATCGGTGCCTTTGAATTCGTGTTTGGACTCAACGTAGGGTCCTGCAAGGGCAGGAGTCGCCAGTGCAGTTGCCGAAACTGCCAGTGCGGCTAGAGCGATTGCTTTCATTTGTAATTCCTTTGTAAAAATAGATCAACGACTTTTGATCTGTGTATATTTTAACATGCTTAAGGTTATCTTGGGTTAACCTTAGTTAAAATTTTAACTAATGCTCAGTAAAAAGGGTCTCGGTTAGGAGACCCTGGTAAAGTTATTTGAATATCAGATTCAATCTTCTGCTGCGAGAGAAGCAAAGTAAGACAGAGCATCATCATCGCCAGCAGAGGGAGTGATGTCTGCATCGTTGAACCCACCCGTGCTAGGGGTCACGGGAGCAGGATCTTCTTCAAACGATTCGTCCATGCGAGGAGCAGGAGATGCGTTGCCAAGAACCATGTTCAGGCGATTCTCCATTTCTTCGTAGGACTTGAACTGATCACTAGCAGTGAATGATTCAAGCGAGTATGCTTGCTGCCAGAGTGCTTCCATCTCATCATCGTCAGCACTCAATGCTTGAGGTGCTGCGAATTCAGATGCATCGTAGTTCCAGTAACCACCGATGGTGCGGATCTTCAGTTTAAAGTTAGCACCTTCCCAGAAGTCAAAGACGTTGACAGGAGTCTCGTCTTGGAACTCAGGTTGCATGGCAGCAAGGATCTTGTCATGGATCTTCTTGCCGTACTTGTAGAGAAATACTTTTCCTTCGTTGTCAGGATTGGCAGTGTCCTTGACAACATAGATGTTGCTGTAGTAAGAGAGTTTGCGCTTGCGTTGACGTGCAATCTCTTTGTCGGATTCTACTCCGCTGTTCCAGAGTTTGTTGTTGGCAGCACAGACAGGGCACTGGTCACCATTGGTGGTCAGGCAGTTGTCAATCAACCACCCACCAGGACCTTGGAAGGCGTGAGAATAAACCTTTGCCCAGGGAAGGGACTCGCCCTCGGGAGCAGGGAGGAAGCGGATCACAGCGTAACCATTGCCAGTCTTATCAAGTGCTGGTTTCCACAGGCGCTCATCAGCACCACCTTCCTTGGTGGATTTGGTGAGTTCCTTTTGAAGGAAGTCAAAGTTAGCTTGAGACTTGCGCTTCAGATCTGCAAAAGACATGTGAGATACCTCGGATTTGTTAGATATGGTTGTATGACTCCCAACCACTTAGACATAATAACATGGCACAGGGCGGGGAGTCAAGTCCCTGTGCCAATTTCCTAACTGGCGCGGCGGTGCGCTTCTTCCTTGAGTTGTCCTACTTTATCAAGAAGTTCATCGAACATCTCCAGGAGATTGTCCGTGGGTTCTGCACCCAGGAGAACAATACTATCCTTCATTGCTTCAATAAATTCTTTTGCCTCGGGATCATCCGAAAGACTAAGACGCATGTAGAATACCTTTTGCTTTTCGATTAGTGTCTCCAAGACATCAAAGTATTCTATTTGCTTTTCTATAGAGAGAACTGGGAATGACATCATGGAACGCACACAGAACTGCTGCAGTTCTGCCATCTCCTGAATGTCACCACGGACCATTTCCGATTGAAAGAATTTACTCATACTAGCATCAACTTAGCTCGACTTGTTTTTTTAATGAAGTTTAACTTCTGTGCATCATACTTAAGTTTTTCCTTAAGTGGTTTGCTAATCAGTTTAGAACATGATTCAATTTCAATCTCGTTCATTTCGCAGTAGTGAATGACTGCATCAATGTAATTCATGTCAGAATTATTTAACACTAGTTTTTCCACATCCTGCGAGAATCTCGCAGCAGTCATAAAGTTATCCTCCAGATTTTTTGCCATATTTCTCTTGGTATTCGGTGATGTACTCTTGAAGTCTCAAGAAGTATTCCTTCTTGGGAGTCACTACTGAAACTTGAACATCACTATTCTCACAAGCAACAATTGTTACTAGCTTCTTCACTGAAATGCCATACAATTCTTGCAAGCAACATGCATAAGCAGTCTCTTGCACGTAGTAATCATATAACCACGCTTCTTTCTTTTGTTCAGCAGATGTTTTGAAATCAATAATTGCGAGTTCTCCGTCATACTCTGCTATGCAGTCCACTCGTCCTGCAACCTTAAGGAAGTCAGAATATAACGCCGCTTCTTGTAGATATATTTTATTTATCTTATTAAGAATATGCTTGCTGGAGTTAAACATAATCCAGGGAAGAGGCATGTCCTTATACTTCTTGGTGTCCAACTCATTGTTGATGTAGTCTTCTACCAATTTGTGATAACGAGTACCTCTTCCAGCAGCGCGGGTTGAAGTTGCTTGTGCTTTTTCTTTTCCAACTCTTGCTCTCCATTTAGCAAGTGACTTCTGCTTCTTGGAGTTGTTACTGATCACTGTTGTGATAGACGGATACTGATTCCCACTAGGAGTGAGATAGTATCTTTTCCCATCAATCATTTCAGCATTCATTTCAATGGGGTCCAACCCAACATGATCAAAGATGTGCATTAGAATCCCAAGTTTAGTTTAGCAATTAGATAGTTCTTGACCAGACCAGAACGAACGATGTCTTCAATGCCATACTCAATCATGGCAAAGTCATCAGTCATACTAGCAATGATCTTTTGGAAGTCCAGGATGCCTGTCTTCTCATTGATCTTCTGAAGGTCAGACTGGTTGGAGTCACCACAGAACATGATCTTTGTGTCTTGACCACAACGAGTCATGATCGAATCAAGTTCATGGAAGTTCAGGTTCTGACACTCATCGATGATAACGATAGAGTTGTCTAGTGTAGTACCACGAAGGAAGGATGTGGACCAGAAGGATATAGTTTCCTGTGCCTTTAGATTTTCATACAACATTTCATACGATGCATCATCAGGCATCTCAAACATGGATTGAACCATGTTCTTGTATGGAATCTGATACAGAGATGCTTTATCTTCATGGGTTCCAGGTAAGAAACCAATCTCTCTCGTAGCAACCAGTGAACGAACGATGTAAACCTTTTCGTATGGTGTGTATTCATCTAGCACATCTCTCAATGCTAGGAAAAGAGCTACGAAAGTCTTACCTGTTCCTGCACAACCTGATGCATAAATGTTTTTACCCTCACCATACTGCTCAAACATCAGTCGCTGATTGTCTGTCAGTGGTTCAATGTTCAGAAGGTAGTCAGAATTAATTGGTTTCTTTCTACGCATCTGTTTGGCAGTCATGCCATTGATATCAGGTTGCGTTTTCTTTCTAGCTCTTGGCATTAATCACCACTCCACTTGCGATCCAGGCATCTTCGCCATTTTGTTCATGTGTTCAGACCATCCAGGATGAGTCTTGTTCATCTTGTTACGCCAGTCTCCGACTTCTCCGACACCAGCGCAACCTTTAGACCAATCTTTATCCCAGTCAGGATTCTTAAGTCTCCACTGATCATACTCTCGCATGGTCATGTGGAGTTCGTCTGTCTCTCCTGTTTTCTTATTTATTACGGGGTAGGTAGGCATTTATAGACTCCATGCTTCGGTGATAATTGGGAACTGCTCTGCAAAAATGCGTTTGCATTCCAGGGCAATGTCCATGTGTTCTTTCTGTGTACCATTTGCAGATCGCAGATCTATATAGTGCATCCAACTGCGAAGATTGCCTGTCATAAAGAGACGAGTAGGAACAGCAAGAGGAAGCACAAAACGGGCACACTCTTTAGCAATCCCTTGGCGAAGAAGCTCGTTATAGAGATCAAGGCTCTCAGTAAAATGTCTCTGAATCTGCCCCTGTAGTACAGACTTCTTTTCGGGGCTGATATCATCCACTGAATTTTGTCTATTCTTGTGATCCTGAGATCGAAGATCTGGGATAGGAATCTCTTGGGAGAGAAGGTTTGTGTCTGCATAGCGTTGCGAAAACTCTTGGAAAGTAAAGCTACGATGACGGAGGATTTGAGCCGCGATGCCGCGTGTTGTATTAATTTCGAGAGTCATATGTGCTTGCTCGAACACCGACCAGTGTCCATGTTTGATGCAATATGACAGAAGCTTTGCGTAGTTAGGGTTCTCCTGGTTTGCTGGGTTGCTTACGCGAGCGATGTAAGCAATGGTTTTCTCAGCATCAGGAGTAACAGAAATCAGATTGATGTTCATTAACAGGGATCACACTCTTGGTTTTTATATGCTTTGCGAACTTTCTTCAGGTCTTTCAGTTCGTCTTTGATTTGTTGATAGGCATCTTCTGGGGAGATTCTTCTAGACATCTCCATAGCAGTGATGACTTCAACTCTGGTGCCAAAATGTTTTAGTGCTTCTTCAAAGCAGTTTAGTTCTTCGTACATCAGTCGGGGTCTCCATCGTCATCATATTGTTCTCCATATTTATATTTCTCATCAACAGAATGGTCTAGATACGATTGAGTGTCGGCATAAACCTCAGTCTTTAAGGACTCTACAAGCAGTTCAAGGTTTTTTACAATGAGCTTCAGTCTATTCTTCTCCATAGATTCACAGAATAATATGGTCATTATAAGATAAAAAAAGGGGCATGTCAAGTGCCCCTATCATTCACATTCCAGAAAGAAAGTCCAAGTGACTTGAGATTAACCCACTTGGCGTAGTGTACACCACGATACGTTAGGAACGCAAAAGTTCTTTCTGGATCGTGTTTATCAGGGTCATATTCTGGAAGATCATACTCAATTCTGATCTTCAGCATAATTACCCCTTCTTCAGTAGAAGAAGTTCACTATAGATCATGCCAATGAAAGCAACACATGCTAGGGATGTGAATCCAACTACTTGTAGTGTTTGCATGGCGATCACTTAGCGTAAGATGTGCCACGATAGCAGAAGACACCACGGGTATCTTTTGCTTCCACGCACTTAGTATCATACTTCACACCACGATAGGTAGTGTGAGTGATCTGAGCATCGTGAAGGGCAGCAGCTTTGTTGATCTGCTTGCGAATGAGATTGAGTGTGTTCATTGTAGGTCTCCTAAAGGATGAGGTTTTTAATCCCCGTTCCTTCAGTCGTTTGCGTCCCAGTAGAACTCACACTCGGGTGCCGATTCCCTTACGGTCTCTACCAATTCAATAACTACATGTGGAGGTAGTTCTGACTGGTTCTTAGAGATTCTTAGCATTAAAGCATCAGCATCTCTGCAACTGAGTGTTGTATACAATAAGAGTTCTACCATGGGATGAACGCTCCGTTCCGCGACTTACTTGCGTCTTATACTAGGGTCTGTTCACATTGACCTTCTACTTTCGATCTAAAATAACCTAGTAGATTATATTTAGAACGTCGATCCAAATTGTCATCCATAAGGATTTCAATTCGTTTCTGTAAGAACCTTTCACACGACATGTGCCACCCATAAGGTGAGTCGTCGGCATGATGGGCAAGGGTCAATGCCAGCAGAACGCTGAGCATAAGATGAACGACTGGTATACATTATACCATAGTATGTATGAGATGTCTATTGTATCATGTGATACAATTTATTATCTCTTAATGTGTTGAATGTCGTGCTCAAGTGCTGACAACTGACATCTAATGATATCACATGCCAACTTTGCATTACGGAAATCACCACAGGTATAAACATCACACGCTGCTTTACCTTCTTCTGGCCAAGTGTGGATACTGATGTGACTCTCTGCCAACATCAAAATACACGTTACTCCTTGTGGAGAAAACTTGTGGGATGCGACATTCAACACAGTCATTTTAGCACAATACGCTGCGCTGTCAAGCAACTCTCTTATAAAATCTTCGTCGTCTAACTTCTGTTCATCACAACCATAAAGGTTTAACAAATAGTGGTCGCCCATTACATCAACCAGAACGAATCGTTTCTACCTAAATTACACTTTCTAATTTTAATATCATATCCATTTTCTTGGAACCACTTAGCATCAGGGAATGCCTTCTTCAGATTAGAATAAAAATATACTTCCGAGTAATACTTGGCAGATACCACAACACCATTGGTATTAATGCGTCGCATTACTTTTGGATTGGCAGCATCTCCATGCTTCCAATACTGAATACAAAAAGTATTTTGTGTACTACTTGGTTGACCTGTTGTGCTCATTTTTTCGGTGGGTTCCAAAGTTTAGGATTAACACGACCTTCAGTTTGTGTCATCTTAATGAGGTCATGTCGATATTTATCCCAATAATCATCAAAAATATCTACTTGCTTTGCGGCTGTAACAATGTCAAAATGTGTCATGCCGTCCTGCAAATACTCTACCATGTAAGCAGTATATGGCAGAGATTTATCTTGTGCAAGAGACGGATCGCAGTCGGAGTGAAGAAGTTTACAACCTTTCCCCATCAGGAACGACCTCCCCACTTGATCTGAGGAAATGCTTCCTCTACACAAGCACGGGTAATCTTGTATTTCTTTTGTAGTGCCTTGTCCTTAACCAAAACTAGAAGGTTTGCTTCCTCCTCACACAGACCCTCTAGCATTTGAATGAAGAGGTTCTCACGCTGTGCCTGCTTCAGTCCGTTGTTGCCACCCTTGAAGAACAAGTACAGGCGACGGAACTCTTTCTCCAGAACGCTGTGGTCGGTGCCCTTAGGAGCATCGTTAGGGGTGAAGGGAACATCACCCTCAGGAATCATAGAGACAACACTCTCATCGTAATTAGCGATCAAGATAGAGCGAAGAGCAGGAGTGTTGTGCTGCTGCAGCAGTTTAATTTTCTGTGCCTTTGTCTTCGCATTGCTCACTTTTTGGAGCACTTCAGAAATAAGGAGTTTCATTTTTTAAAAGGTGTTGAATTGCGGAAGAAGTATTCTTGCATCAAATCATTTAACTGATGCTCTTGGAAGTATTCCAAAGGGATTTGTTTCCCTGTAATATTTATCGAGTTAAATTCATCAAGGATTTGCTGCTCGATTTCTTCAGGAACATAATCAAAGTCAATCAGTTTACGATTACGATGAAAGTTTGCTAGTTGAGCTTCGTTGATACAGAACTTAGATGGTTCTTGATCAACCCACTTAGCAAGATTCTTCTGACTGATTGGTTTCTGTCTTACACCAGCAACAAAACAATCATCTGGTGATAAGAAATTAGGAATGCCATCTGACTTATCACCCTTGATTACATGTTCTTTGATGTATGCTCGGGGATTGTCGTAGGCAATATACTTCTTAGTCACAGGATTGTACTGGTAAATACCAGGATACTTCTGTAGTTGAATGAAGTCTTTGTCGCCTGATAGAATTAGTATTAGTTCTTTCGGACCTTTGTTTTTACACAGGGTAGAGATAACATCGTCTGCCTCTGCGCCAAGAACTTCTACTACTTTGTATGGAAAATAAGTTTTGATCTCATCTCGAATCTTATTCAGGAGATCAAAGATAGCAGACCAGTCATGACCTGACTTCTCTCTATCTTTCTTTCTATTCTGTTTGTAGTACGGGAAGTATTGCTTTCTCCAGTATTGTTTGGAGTCATAGGCGAGAACCATCTCGCCATATTTCTCCCCGTACTTTTGTTCATATGATCTAAGTGAAGAGAGAACCATGTGTCTAACAAGTTTCTCATTCAACTTATCATTTTTCAACTGCGCCATCAGATTACTAATCATAATCTGATTCATGTCAATGATAATCATCCTCCTCCTCGTCTACAAAACGTACTGATAATAGTTCTTCGTTAATCCACACTCCATCGGAGTCATACATCTCGGGATGTCCTCCTTGTTCTTCTCCTTTAGAAACTAACTGATATACTATATCATTAATGTGCCAACCTGCAATGATTCCAACAACCATTGATAAAAAAACAAAGACACCTGAGAAAAAAAGAATGACTGATGTTTGCATAACCTACTCCTTGGGTTTCTTCTCCCAAGAGAGTTCCAATTTGAAATGGAATGTTCTGCTCAGGAGAGTTATCTTTTGACTAATTGAAACACCACTTGTTTTTGGCGTCGTTAATCTATCTCTCCTGAGCATGAGCTCTGTGCCTTTATTTATCTGTAAACCATCATTATTTTCTGGATGAGACAAGACCTTTTACCACAAACATTTTAGCAGTCTCGACCAGACCACCAATAACTTCTCCATCAATTACAACATAAGGAAACGTAGTTGCCTCAGGATACTTAGATGAAAATTCTTCTTTAAGTTCTACAGAATTAATCAGAACTTCTTCATACTCTTGGTCTGCACGTACCATCAGCTCTTTAAGTTGAGTGCAATACTTACAACCAGGCATGGTGTAGATAGTAATGTCCATTAGAAATTGTTGTAGATGTATCCAGTCATAATTGTCAAGTCGTTACTCTTAGGAGTATTGACACGATAAGGGAAAAGATAATTACATGGGAACATAAGAACCTTTCCCTTCTCTGGTTTAACTTTGAGTCCAGAATATTCAAACTCAAACTCGCCGCCTTCTTCCACGTCATTGAGGAAGAGGACCCATGCGACCATTCTATTATAGGTCTCTTTTGTATCTGTGTCAATATGGGTATAGGTATAATCTTCATCCTTAGTATACTGCTTCCAGATATAGTCTCTAGAAACTAGATTGTCATACTGCCATGGCATTGACTTGGTTTCAATCATGAAGAAATTAATGCTATCACTAATCATGTCGAACGTCTTGGTTGCGAGATCATGATCCTTAGGAATAGGACACTCTTCTGGATCAGTTGCTACTGGACCCTTCATCCATCCAGGTTGACTGGTAGCAAACTTACTAAGGTCAGACATGTATGGTTCAACGAAATTATATTCGTCTTCATCAACCATATTCTTTTGCCAAACAAATTCACTAAGATGCATATTCATTAAAAACTCTACGAATGTTTTGAGTAATCTTCATACCACCAATGTACTCATCGACTTTCTCTTCAAAGTCATTAGTGATTACAAGAACAGGGGTTGCAGTGACTTTATATTGTTTTGCCAATGCAAGATTTTCTTCTGGAATGGGCACGTCACTGAAGTCATCAAGGTCAACCTTGACAATTTGTTCAGCACGAGGATCTTTAATTGCTTTGATATATTTTTCTACTAGTCCACAAGGACCACATGATTCTTTCGTGAAAAGATAAATCATACTGGTTTAGGGCGAAGTTCGTTATTGGTGTCGTCCTTTTTACCAGGACGATTGAATGATACATTACCTGCAACGACAATACGATTGCCGTCAACTTGTGCTTTCTCTACACCATGCAGTGCCCAAGAAGGAAAGCAAAAGATATCACCTGTTTCTTGTTTGGGATATAGTTTCTGCCCACGCGAGTTGATGAAGAAGAAACTACGAGGTTGGTCTGGTAGTGCCTTGATCACATGAACCCATGAGATGAATGCTCCTTGTCCATGATGATCGTGGATGCGATGGGAATCTGTATCTTTGTTATTCATTTGAACCCAGATACTATTAGGTTCTACCTTGTAGTTAAGATACCCATGAACACCAACGTTCTTCATCATCTCTTTAGTCTGTTTCATGTAGAACGAACGGATATATTTTCCTAGTTCTTCATCTAAAGAGTTACCAAAACAATCCTTATCGTTATATGTAGTAAAGAAAAATCTATCGTCCTGGTGGTTCTTCAAGATACTTTCTTCGAGACGTTGTACAAAATCCTCGCTATGCTGAATGTTTTCTGTCCAAAGGATCATAAAAAAGAGGGTCCGAAGACCCTCAGTATATCACAGAGCGTTGCCTCTTGGCAAGACTTCTTCAGGGAATACAAATGATTCATGTGGTTGATCCACTGGTGCCATCCAGGCACGTAGACCTTCATTCAATAGAATGTTTTTCGTGTAGAAGGTCTCGAACTCTGGATCTTCTGCTGCTCTTAGTTCTTGTGAAACAAAATCATAAGCACGAAGATTGAGAGCAAGACCAATAATACCGATGGAAGCTGTCCAAAGACCCATAACAGGAACAAAGAGCATAAAGAAATGGAGCCAACGCTTATTACTAAACGCGATACCAAAGATCTGAGACCAGAAACGGTTGGCAGTGACCATAGAATAGGTCTCTTCTTCTTGTGTGGGTTCAAATCCTTTGAACGTGTTTGCTCCATCACCATCTTGATACAAAGTGTTCTCTACAGTCACTCCATGAATAGCAGACAGGAGTGCTCCTCCCAGTATACCAGCAACTCCCATCATATGGAAGGGATTCAAGGTCCAGTTGTGGAAACCTTGGAGGAAGAGGAGGAATCGGAAGATTGCTGCGACCCCAAAAGATGGAGCGAAAAACCAACTCGATTGACCCAGAGGGTAGATGAGAAAGACACTAACAAAAACAGCGATAGGACCAGAGAACGCAATAGCATTGTAGGGACGGATGCCAACTAGACGACTAATCTCAAACTGCCTCAGCATGAACCCAATCAGGGCGAAGGCACCGTGGAGCGCCACAAAATTCCAGAGTCCCCCAAGTTGGATCCAGCGTTGGAAATCCCCCTGAGACTCAGGACCCCAAAGTAGAAGAAGAGAATGACCCATAGCGTCAGCAG
>Ga0213860_10000009_pt1 | contig 69185 bp, 47 predicted proteins | sample PICome_3_FD_160118 | JGI IMG/M metagenome (GOLD analysis project Ga0213860, IMG submission 160118) | Coastal seawater microbial communities near Pivers Island, North Carolina, United States - PICO550 | ecosystem: Environmental > Aquatic > Marine > Coastal | place: USA: North Carolina...
TCTTGATATGGTTGATACATCCATATCAATTTCATCTGCAATATCTTTCAATATCATTGGGCGAAGTTTTCTTTCGTCACCAGTTAAGAAATATTCTTTCTGATAATTCATAATAGCACTCATTGTAACAAAAAGAGTTTGTTGCCTTTGTCTGACAGCTTCAATAAACCACTTGGCAGCATCTAGTTTTTGCTTAATGAACATTACTGCATCCTTTTGTGCTTTTGATTTTTCCTTTGAATCTTTATAACCTTTTAACATGTTATTGTATTCTCTAGATACGTGGAGTTCTGGTGCATTTCGTCCATTTAATTTCAATTCTAATTCACCTTCAACTATTTGAATTGTAAAGTCTGGGACTATATGCTCAATTATCTTATTGTTTCCTGCATATGAACCTCCTGGTTTAGGATTTAATCGCTCAACTTCCTCAATTGCATCTTTTAATTGCTCCTCATTAATGCTAAATTTTTGCATTAATTTCTTGTAATGTTTTTTAATGAATTGTTCAAATGCTTTATCTATAATTTTTGAAGCTAACTCAACACCTGAATTTTGTTCTTTTCTATGTAATTGAATGCTTAAACATTCCTGAAGATCTCTAGCGCCAACACCAGCAGGATCCAACTGTTGTACAATCTTCAGTACTTCTTCAACTTCCTCTTCGTTGGTATAAATATTTTGAGTAAATGCCAAATCATCCGTTATGTCTGAAAGTGATCGTCTTATATAGCCACTTTCATCAATACTACCAACTAAAAATTGTGCTATTTCTTCTTGTTGATCTGAAAGCCTGAATGTATTTAATTGATTAATTAAATGTTGTGTAAATGACGTGCCAGCGGCATAAGGTATATTCTTTTCATCATCATCAACACTGTAATTATTTGCTTGTGTTCTGTAATCTGGAATTTCGTCATCACTTAAATATTCATCTACATTAATGTCATCTGTGTCAATTGAGTCATTGTCGTTAAATTCTTCGCCACTATTATCAAATTCATCAAAAGAATCTTCAGAATTGTCATTTTCTTTGCCAGTATCAAGTGCTGGATTTTCTTCAAGCTCTTGTTTTAAGCGTTGTTCAAAAGCTTGCGTAGGCAATTGAATCAGCTTCATCAATTGAATTTGCTGAGGTGATAGCTTTTGTGAAAGTTTAAATTGTAAATACTGTTTTAGGGCCATTTAATGATTTCTCTTATATTTTAAAATTAATAAAAAAACCTGTCAGGTGAGTAATTCTTAACAGGTTTCACTTTTCTTTAAAATTCTGCGTTTTGAGGTGTTCTTGGGTATGGTATTACATCTCTAATATTATTCATACCAGTGGCAAACATAACTAATCTTTCAAAGCCGAGTCCGAAACCAGAATGTACAGCAGTTCCATACTTACGTAAATCTAGATACCACCATAATTCTTCCTCAGGTATATCTAATGCTTTCATTTTTTCAACTAAAATATCTAATCTTTCTTCACGTTGAGAGCCTCCAACCATTTCACCAATACCTGGGAAAAGTATATCCATAGCTCTTACAGTTTTCCCATCTTCATTTAAACGCATATAAAAGGCCTTAATATTTGCTGGATAATCAAATAAAATTACTGGACATTTAAAGTGTTTTTCTACTAGGAATCGTTCATGCTCAGACTGCAAATCTGCTCCCCATTTATCAATGATATATTTGAATTTCTTTTTCTTATTAGGCTTAGAGTTTTTCAGAATTTCAATTGCTTCGGTATAGCTAACTCGCATAAAGTTATTGTCTACAACAAACCTCATTTTCTCAATTAAACTCATTTCGCTTCTTTCGGCTTGAGGTTTGGTTTTTTCTTCATCTAAAAGTCTTTTCTCTAGAAACGTTAAGTCTGCTAAATTATGTTCTAAAACATAGTTTAAAACAGATTTTAAGAAGTCTTCTGCCAAATCCATATTGCCAGCTAAATCCATAAAAGCAACTTCTGGTTCTATCATCCAAAACTCAGCCAAATGACGTGAAGTATTAGAGTTTTCTGCTCTGAAAGTTGGGCCAAATGTATAAACTTTACCCAAAGACATGGCATAGGTTTCTGCTTCTAATTGCCCAGAAACAGTGAGATTAGTTTCTTTTCCAAAGAAGTCTTCTGAATAATTTACTTCACCATTTTCATTAAGTGGTGGGTTCTTAGCATCTAAAGTGCTAACTCTAAACATTTCTCCTGCGCCTTCTGCATCACTTCCAGTTACAATTGGAGTATGCATATTGTAAAACCCGTTTTCAGTAAAGTATTTATGGATTGCAAATGATAATGACGAACGCAAACGCATTACAGCACTAAATGTGTTTGTGCGTGTACGTAAATGCGCATTTTCTCTTAAAAACTCAAACGAGTGTTTCTTTGGTTGAATAGGGTATGTTTCAGGATCTGAGTCACCTAAAATCTCAAGTTTTTTTACTTGGATTTCAACTTTTTGTCCTTTTCCTTGACTCTCAACCAATTCACCAGATACATGAATTGCAGCACCAGTTGTAACACGTTTTAATGTTGCCTCATCGAAATTTTCGAAATCTACTACACACTGGATATTATTTAAAGTAGAACCATCGTTTAAAGCAATAAATCGATTTGCCCTAAACGTTCTAACCCATCCTTTTACGGTAAAATCTTGCAAGGTCACCTCTTGTGAAAGTAATTCTGCTACAGTTTTAGTCATCATTTCTATTTAAATTTTTAAATGCTAAGATATATTTTCTTCTTTATTTTCAATTTCATCCTCGTCATCATCTTCCTCTGGAATAATATTAATTGCTGGTTCCCTTAGTACCTCTTTGTTTGCAATATTTCGCTCCAGTGACAATAATAATGAAGGTAATAATAACAGATTTGATAGCATCGCAAATAATAAGGTTGCAGACACCAATGCACCTAAGGCCACAGTACCACCAAAACTAGAAATAGTAAATACAGAGAACCCAAAGAAAAGAACGATAGATGTATAGAACATGCTTACACCAGTTTCTCTTAAGGCACCATAAACGGATTTTCTTATTTTCCAGTGATTAGCTTGCAATTCCTGTCTGTATTTTGCCAAGAAATGTATGGTATCATCAACAGAAATACCAAAAGCAATACTAAATACGAGAATTGTAGATGGTTTTATCGGTACACCTAGAAAGCCCATTAAACCTGCAGTTATAAGTAACGGTAATAGATTTGGGATTAAGGATACGATGATCATTCTAAATGAACGGAACATATAAGCCATAAATAATGAAATTAAGAATATGGCCAAGCTTAATGAAATAACAAGGTTCCTTACCAGATACTTTGTTCCCTTTTGAAAAACTAATGCCTTTCCTGTTAGTGTCACATCATAGCGCTCCTTTGGAAATACTTTGTCTATTTTATTTTGAAGATTCTCTTGAATGCGCTCCATTTTATCAGTGCCGATATCTTTCATGAAAGTAGTAACACGTGCATATTGGCCTGTACTATCCACAAAGTTTTTCAATAAATCTACCTCCGAATTAGAGTTTTTCGCATAGGATAATATAAAACTATTCTCTTGGCTTGTAGGTAATTGATAGTACTTAGGATTGCCGTTATAATAAGCTTGCTTACTATATTTCACTAAGCTTACAACTGAAATTGGCTTGGATAGCTCTGGAGTTTCAAAAATCAACTCTTCAACCTCATTAATGCGCTTTAAGGTACCTAATTTCATTACACCTTTTTTGCGCTTGGTGTCAACCATTATCTCAAGTGGCATTATACCGTTAAACTCGTTCTCAAAGAACCTAATATCTTTAAAGAATTGTTTATTCTTAGGCATATCTTCAATAAGACTTCCGGAAATGGTGATTTTGTTAATCCCAATCATACTAACAATAATTAGCATTAAACCTGTAACGTAAATTGTGATTTTTTTGTGTTTGACCATACGCTCCATCCAATCAACAAAACCACCAATCCAGCGTTTATTTAAATGCTCCAAATGTCTTGCTTTAGGATATGGTAAAAACGTATATATACTTGGTATAATTAATAAGCACAAAATGAAAATTGCTAGAATACTTAATGAGGCTACAATACCAAACTCTTTCAATAATTTACTTTGGGTAAGTATGAATGTTGCAAAACCAGATGCCGTTGTAACATTGGTCATTAAAGTGGCATTACCAATTTTTGTTATGACGCGCTGAAGCGATTTTACCTTATTACCATGAGATTTTACTTCGTGCTGGTATTTATTAATTAGAAAAATACAATTAGGGATGCCTATTACGATGATTAAAGGAGGTATTAATGCTGTTAGGACAGTGATCTCGTATTTTAATAGGCCAAGTAAGCCAAAGGTCCACATTACTCCAATACAGACCACTATTAAAGAAATAAAAGTAGCTCTAAACGATCTAAAAAACAGAAAGAAAATCAAGGAGGTTACTAGTAAAGCTGCACTGATAAAAAGCCCAATCTCATCAACAATATTTTGTGAGTTTAAAGTTCTTATATACGGCATTCCTGAAACCCTAACATCTAAACCTGTTTTTTGTTCGAAGGAATCAACTATGGTTTCTAAGTATTCAATTATGAAATCCTTTCTAACCGAAGTATTTACAATATCTTTTTTAAGATATATGGCAGTTCTTATAGTTTTTGAATCTGCATTGAATAAAAAATTATCATAGAATGGATACTTCTTAAAAAGCTCTTTCTGCAAATCATTTAGTTGGTCAATACTGCTAATAGAATCTTGTATAAAAGGTTCTAATTCAAACTGTTCTTTTTTAGTATTTTTTACAAGTTTTTGTAAGTCATTTATAGAAAGAACTGTTTCAACTTCATCAAATTCTTTAAATGAATCTGCAAGTTTATTCCATGCATTAAATTGTTCTACTGTAAAAAGGCTTGAATCTTTTACGCCAAGAACAATAAGGTTACCCTCTTCACCAAAGATCTCTAAAAAATTATTATATACTAAATTAACCTCATGTTCATCTGGGAGTAAATTCGCTTCAGTGTAAGTAAAGCGCATATGTTTCCACTGTAAACTAAAAAAAACAGTAGCGAGAACAATGACTATTAAAATGAAGATTTTGTTACGAAGAATTAATCTTGCAACAGTCTCCCAAAATCCTGTAGTAAATAGTTTAAACATGCACTTAAGTTCTTAAAGAGTTTATTCTTTAAGATGTTGATTTTTGAAATTCTTTTTTAATTGAATTAAATTAACAACAAAATTCATTTCAAAATGAGCCGCAAAGGTAGAAAAAAGCTGAGGATTTCCCCTTTAATTAACAGGAATATAATAAATGTTAAAGGGAAATATTAAAGGTAAACTTAAAGGCAATATTATCTTCAAAATTAGGAAGGTGATAACCACCATATCGATAAGCAAAGCTCAATCCAAACCCAAAGAACAATTTATTAATTTCAAATCCAGATTCCGAGTATAACTTTTCTAAAGTACTAAATTCAATTCCTTGATGTCTATCAATACTACTCATTGTGCCAACAGCATGTCTAGAAATTAATACTAATTGAGGTTTAAACCATTCAGTAATTTTAAACGGTTTTAAGAAATGTTTGAATTGTAACGTACTGAACTTGTCACTGAAGAACTCATTAAAATACATGGTTTCAAAACTATTCAATCCTGCGACCGAAAAACGCTGTAAAATTGTTTCTTTTCTAATGTTGTTTGGGTAAGAATGGTATAGATGAGTTAGTGGAGTTTCACCTCCAGCAATACCTGCTACCAAACCAAGAGTTGTTAATGACTCATTTTTATGTTGAAGATGATAAATAGTTCTGAAATCTAATTTTGAAAAATTAAAATCACTTCCAAAAATGGATTTAAATCCTTGCGTATATTGTACTGTAAATTTAGGATACCCATTCTTTTCTTCAACTATATAATCTTTTTCGTATCTGTAAATACTAAATGGGCTCCATTGCACGCTAATCCTGGCAGTACTAACATCGAAAGTATTGAAGCTTTCATTATCTAAGACAAAATTATAATTATAAGTTGGGTTAATTTTGCTAGTTGCTAACTGTGTTTCAGACAGCAGGTTGTTGGATATCTTATGCTCAACCGAGATGGATTTTGTTATATGCCTATGAAATAGGTCAATGTTAAGAAGTCTAGGTTCAAAAAAAGTAAAAAAGCGTTTGTCTGTTAAAAATGAAGAACTACCTGTTTCTTGAAGGTCATCGGTGTATGACAAGTTAATCCAAGTATTAGTATTCTCCATTATTCTAAATCCTCCACCAATACTAAATTTGTATCGTTCGTCTTTAAATCCATATACTGCATAACCATTCAGACGATATTTTTTAGAAAATTTATTATTGGTTATTCCGCCAAGACCTGTCCTAAATCCTTCATATTGGTTATATTTAATTAGGTATCTTAAATCTAGATTAAAATATTTAAAAGGGAGATAACCATTACCTAGCTTTCTAATAAATTCGATTTTTTTTATGGAATCTTGTTTGATTTGGGCTGAATCCTTTTCTAATTCATTTGGTTTTTGAGCAAAACATTTTGTTGCAACAATTAAAAAAATAACAACAAAGAAATGCTTGTACATAAAGATGTATTGTGGTTAAAAAAAACATCCCGTTTTGTTGGGATGTTTTTAATGTTTTTCAAGAATTCTAAACCGTCATAATTTCGTTTTCTTTGACATCTAGAATATTATCTACCTTTTTAACGTAAGTATCTGTTAATTCTTGTATATCAATCTCAGCATTTCCTTGAAGGTCTTCAGATGCATCTGTTTTTTTGATATCATGCATTGCATCTTTTCTGGCATTCCTAACACCAATTTTTGCATCTTCTGCCTCTGATTTTGCTTGCTTAGCCAATTCTTTTCTGCGCTCTTCAGTTAATGGTGGAACGTTTATGATTATTGTTTCGCCATTATTCATTGGATTAAAACCTAAATTGGCAACCATAATACCGCGTTCAATTTCTTGAAGCATACTCTTTTCCCATGGTTGTACAGAGATAGTTCTACCGTCTGGTGTATTTACATTTGCCACTTGGTTAAGTGGGGTTTGTGCACCATAGTAATCCACCATTACGCTACCTAACATAGACGGTGTTGCTTTCCCAGCTCTGATATTAACCAACTGTTTTTCTAAATGCTTAATTGCGGCATCCATTGCCTCTTTAGCTGAGTCTATAATAAATTCAATCTCTTCATTCATAGTATTATAATTTTAATTGAGCATTATCAAAATTTAAGCCAAATTTATAAATTTACTACTGTACCAATATTTTCACCAGAAACGACTTTTAATAGATTACCTTTTTTATTCATATCAAAAACGATAATTGGTAAGTTGTTTTCTTGACTTAACGTAAAGGCTGTTGTGTCCATGACCTTTAGTCCTTTGCTAAGTACGTCATCAAATGATATTTCATCAAATTTGATTGCACTTGTATCTTTTTCAGGATCTGCATCGTAAATTCCATCTACACGAGTTCCTTTTAAAATTACATCTGCTTCCATTTCTATGGCTCTTAGTACGGCAGCTGAATCCGTAGTAAAGTATGGGTTACCTGTACCACCACCAAAAATCACAACACGACCTTTTTCTAAATGACGTAAAGCCTTGCGTCTAATAAAAGGTTCTGCAACTTCGTTTATTTTTATTGCAGTTTGCAATCTTGTTGGGATATCAGCATCTTCTAATGCACTTTGTAAAGCTAAACCGTTAATAACAGTAGCAAGCATACCCATATGGTCGCCTTGCACACGATCCATACCATTACTCGCACCAGCAACACCTCTAAAAATGTTACCGCCACCAATAACTATGGCTACTTGAACACCTTTATCTGTTATAGTTTTTATGTCTTTGGCATATTCGGCTAAACGCTCAGGGTCTATACCATACTGACGAGTGCCCATTAAAGCTTCACCAGAAAGTTTTAGTAAAATTCTTTTGTATTTCATTATGAATTTTGAAAGTTGAACAAAGCTACACAATTCTTAGCTTCTTTAAAAGCGAAAAAAAGGCCAAAAAAAACCCTCAAATATTATTTGAGGGTTTTGATTTTTTATATAAAAAAGATTATCCTAAGGCAACACGTTTAAATGAAGTTACCTCAACATCACCAATTGTCTTAACATAATTAGCAACACTAACTTTACTATCTTTAATAAAAGCTTGATTAACTAAAGTGTTGTCTTTAAAGAAACGCTTTAATTTACCCTTAGCGATATTATCTAACATAGCTTCTGGCTTACCTTCTTGACGAAGTTGATCTTTTGCTATTTCAATTTCTTTTTCAATTACAGATGCATCAACACCCTCTTCATTTAATGCAATAGGATTCATTGCAGCAGTTTGCATAGCAACATCTTTAGCAACTACATCTGCGCCATCAACATTAGCTGATAAACCGACTAAAGTAGCGATCTTGTTTCCTGCATGTATGTAAGAACCAACAAATGGAGCTTCAATTTTCTCAAATGCATTAATGCCTAATTTTTCACCAATCACACCTGTTTGCTCAATTAATTTTTCAGCTACAGTCATTCCACCAAAATCAGCGTCTAAAAACTCATCTTTAGAATTGAAGTTTAATGCTAAATCAGCTAACTCATGAGCAAGTGCCACAAAGTTGTCGTTTTTACCAACAAAGTCAGTTTCACAACCTAATACTATTGAAACACCAACAGTATTATCTCCATTTACTTTTGCAATAGCAGCACCCTCAGTAGATTCTCTATCTGCACGTTTTGCTGCTACTTTTTGTCCTTTTTTACGTAATATTTCAATGGCTTTGTCAAAATCTCCATTAGCTTCTACTAATGCTTTCTTACAATCCATCATACCTGCACCAGTAGCCTTTCTCAATTTGTTTACTTCTGCTGCCGTGATTTTTACAGTATTTTCCATAATTATTAAATTTAAAAAGTCGATTAATTTATTTCTAAAAGAAAAGAACTAAACGACTTTTTTCATGTATTCTAAAAATCTATTTATTCTTCTTCTTTACTTGCTTCTACAGTTTCAGCTTTTGCCTCAACTGGAGCTGGTTTAGCATCTTGCTTTTGTGCCTTATCTTCTTTTTCTGCACGTTCAGCTTTTCTCTCGTTTAATCCGTCTTCAATAGCTGAAGCTACAATAGAAAGTACTTTGTTAATCGATTTTGAAGCATCATCATTTGCAGGGATTAGATAATCTACTTGACGAGGGTCAGAGTTTGTATCTACCATTGCAAAGATTGGAATATTTAATTTCTGAGCTTCTTTTATCGCAATATGCTCTCGCTTAATATCCACTACAAATAATGCGCCTGGTAAACGAGTCATATCAGAAATTGAACCTAGATTCTTTTCTAATTTAGCACGTTGACGGTCAACTTGTAAACGCTCTTTTTTAGATAAAGAATTGAAAGTTCCGTCTTTTTTCATTCTATCGATAGAAGCCATTTTCTTAACAGCTTTTCTGATAGTCACAAAATTTGTTAGCATTCCACCTGGCCAACGCTCGGTAATATAAGGTTGGTTTACAGCACCTGCCTTTTCAGCAACGATGTCTTTCGCTTGTTTTTTAGTTGCAACAAACAAAATTTTCTTTCCTGACACCGCAATTTTACGTAATGCTGCACAAGTTTCTTCAATTTTAGCTGCTGTTTTGTAAAGGTTAATAATATGGATACCGTTACGCTCCATATAAATGTAAGGAGCCATGTTTGGGTCCCACTTACGTGTAAGGTGTCCGAAGTGTACACCTGCTTCTAGTAGTTCTTTTACTTCTACTTTTTCCATTTTTGTAATAGTTTACGTTCTGTTGAATTAGCAATGATTAAGTGGTTGCTTTTGCTTGCCTTAACCATTTAGATGCTAAACTAAATCCCAATGATTCCATTGTGGACAACAATAACTGGTTTAAATTTTGCCGCACTATACGGCGATTTCAATAAAATAAAGTAATTCAGAATCTGACTTGTCAGATTCTGAATTAAATGTTGTTGGATATTAACGTTTCGAGAACTGGAATTTCTTACGCGCTTTCTTCTGACCGAATTTCTTACGCTCTACCATTCTTGGATCTCTAGTTAATAGACCTTCTGGCTTTAATATTGCTCTGTTTTCAGCATCAAGTTCGCACATTGCACGAGATAATGCTAAACGTATAGCTTCCGCCTGGCCGGTGATACCACCTCCGTATACGTTAACAGTAATATCAAAGTTGCCATCATTGTTAGTCATGACTAAAGGTTGGTTTACTTTATACTGCAAAGGTGCAGTTGTAAAATAATCCGCCATGTCTTTTTTGTTCACCGTAATGTTACCTTTTCCTTTGGCAACATATACACGGGCAACAGCCGTCTTTCTACGGCCAATTTTGTGAATTACTTCCATTAGTTAAATTCTTTTAAATTAATTGCTTTTGGCTTTTGAGCTTCATGATCGTGCTCTGTACCAGCAACAACTGATAGGTTACGGAATAATTGCGCTCCTAATTTGTTTTTAGGCAACATTCCTTTTACTGACTTTTCTACCAATCTGGTTGGGTCTTTTTCAAACATCTCAGTAGCTGTCAGGCTTCTTTGACCACCTGGATAACCTGTGTGACGGATATAACTTTTCTCCGTCCATTTATTACCAGTTAAGTTGATTTTCTCTGCGTTTATAACAATTACGTTATCACCGCAATCAACGTGTGGCGTAAAATTAGGTTTGTGCTTACCTCTTAAAAGTATTGCTACTTTTGAAGCTAAGCGACCTAAAGTTTGTCCTTCAGCATCAACCAAGACCCACTCCTTATTAACGGTAGCTTTGTTAGCGGAAACTGTTTTGTAGCTTAATGTATCCACACTAATTTGATTTATAACTGTGCTTTTTGCACAATTGATTATACATTTCTCTCTAAAAAAGAGTTTGCAAATTTACGATAAACTATTGGATTACCAAACCTCCTAGCAGGTTTTTTTTAATTGAAAATTAGGCCTTTATATTTGTTATAATTCCCAATCGGAAGGGTTAATCAATTCTATAAGTTAATGATTAGTGTTAAGATAAAATATGAGATTCGTTAGCTTTTAGTTGCTCTAGACAACCTGTCATTAATTGACTTTCCTAATCCATAATTTGGGAGTTTCTCTGCAATTATGATGTCTAACTCTTGCTCATCTAACTGATGCAAGGCATCATATAATTTTGAAGCGGCCTCGTATAGGTTACTCGCTTCAGACAGAACAACCTTAAATTGAATATTATCATCATTAAGAATATCATTAAAGATTAATAATCCAATGCGTTTATCTGAGTGAAATTTAATGCTTTTGGTTAAATCGTCTGTAAGGATAGTTTTGGTCTTAGGTGCATAATGGCGTTCTAACATACCTGGTGCTTTAGGACTAATTTCTTCCTTGTTTTTTATTGAAATTTTGCCTATCACACGTTCTATCTCTTCAATAGGAGTAGATCCAAGTCTATAAATGATGGGTTCATCTTTTTCAAAACCTATAATTGTAGATTCTATACCTCTTTTACAAGGACCTCCATCTAATACCATTTTAATGTCATGTTTAAAATAGTTTTCAACATGCTCAGGTTTTGTAGGACTAATATTGCTAAAAGGGTTGGCACTAGGTGCAGCTAATGGAAACTCCAATTGATTAAGAAGTTGAAGCGTTATAGGGTGGTTTGGTACACGCACAGCAACTGTCGGTTTTCCTGAAGTTATTAAATCTGGGATAATTTCTTTTTTTGGTAAAACCAATGTTATTGGTCCTGGCCAGAAAGCATCTGCTAATAATTGTGCCTTGATTGGAATATAACTAACAATATTAGAAAGTCTATTTTTTGATGCAATATGTACAATTAAAGGGTTAAAGCTTGGACGTTTTTTGGTTTTGAAAATTGACTTAACCGCATTCTCTGAAAAGATATTTCCTGCAAGACCATAAACAGTTTCTGTTGGTATTGCCACCAACTCATCATTATTTAATAGTTCAATAGCTTTAGATATGTCCTTAGAAATAATGCTCATTCGTATTATTTGATTGCAATATTATTTTAGTTAAGAAAATTAATGGGCCTCAAGCCAATTATCTCCAATATCTAGTTCTACATCAAGTGGAACTTCAAGTTTGTATGCACTTTCCATTTCAGATTTAATCAGAGCTTTCATTTCTTCTAGTTCTGGTTTGTAGATATCAAACACCAATTCATCATGCACTTGAAGTAACATTTTACTTTTAAAATTCCCTGCTTGTAATTTCTCATGAATTCTAATCATGGCAATCTTAATAATATCGGCAGCACTACCCTGAATAGGTGCGTTAACAGCATTTCGTTCTGCAGCACCTCTTACGACTGCATTACGAGAATTAATATCTTTTAAATAACGACGTCTTCCTAGTACAGTTTGTACATAACCATTATCTCTGGCAAAACCAACTTGGTCTTGGATATAATCTCTAAGTTTTGGATAGGTCGCATAGTAAGTATCAATCAATTCCTTGGACTCACTTCTAGTTAGATTAGTTTGGTTACTTAGTCCAAAGGCTGAAACGCCATAAATAATACCAAAGTTTACTGTTTTGGCATTACTACGTTGTTCTCTAGTAACTTCTGTTAAAGGCACATTGAATACTTTTGAGGCTGTAGATGCGTGAATATCTTCGCCATTTTTAAAGGCTTCAATCATAGTTTCTTCTTCACTTAAGGCTGCAATTATTCTTAATTCTATTTGAGAGTAATCGGCAGCTAACAAAGTGTAGTGTTCATTTCTAGGTATAAATGCTTTTCTCACTTGACGACCACGCTCAGTTCGTATTGGTATATTTTGAAGATTTGGATTGTTGCTGCTTAAGCGACCAGTTGCGGCAACAGTTTGCATATAATATGTATGTACGTGACCTGTATGTTCTTCAACTTGTTGAGGTAGGGCATCTATATAGGTGCTTTTGAGTTTTGAAAGCCCTCTATAATCTAGAATATGTTTTACTATTTCATGATCTTTAGCTAGATAACTCAATACATCCTCAGCAGTTGAATATTGACCTGTTTTAGTTTTTTTAGGCTTGTCAACCAATTTCATTTTTTCAAAGAGAATTACACCCAGTTGTTTAGGTGATGCAATATTGAATTCTTCACCAGCAGCATTATATATTTTCTTTTCAAGACTTGCTATATCATTATTTAATTCTTCAGCTAACGAGTTTAAAAAATCAATATCAAGATTTATACCTTCTAATTCCATATTAGCTAAAACTCTTAACAATGGAATCTCAATTTCGTCAAATAGTTTTTGGGTATTGGCCTCACCCAATTCTTTTTGAAAATGCTCTTTCAATTGCAATGTTATATCAGCATCTTCAACAGCATATTCAGTTTGTTTTTCTAGAGGAACATCTCGCATAGATAACTGGTTCTTCCCCTTTTTACCAATTAAATCTGTAATTGAAATAGGTGTATAGTTGAGATAGGTCTCAGCCAACACATCCATATTATGTCGCATATCTGGATTTATTAAATAATGCGCTAACATAGTATCAAACAATTTACCCTTTACTTCAATATTGTATTTGGCTAATACCTTTATATCATACTTTAAATTCTGGCCAATTTTTTCAATAGTTTCATTTTCAAAGAATGGCCTTAGTTCTTCAATTAATGAGTGAGCTTCATTCTTGTCTTCTGGGAATGGAACATAAAAACCTTTACTAGCTTCCCAAGAAAATGCTATGCCTACCAATTCAGCTGTTAAGGGATTTAGACCTGTGGTTTCCGTATCAAAGCATACAGAAGATTGATTCAATAAGTTTTTCACAAACAATTTCGTTGCCATGCCAGGACCCACACTTTGGTAAAAATGAGAAGTGGTTTCAGCAGTATTGCGTGTGAAATCATTCGTTTTAGTTTCATCAGTCGTACTTTCTCCTCCAAATAACGAAAACTGTCCAGCACCAGCAGATTTTTGCTCCTTTGGAGTAGACTTAAGTTCAGTAGTTTTACTAATATGTTGTTTTTGTGTATCTGTTGAGTTTTCTGTACTAAAGGTCTTTAAGAAATTATCGGTAAGTCTTCTAAACTCAAGATTTTGGAATATTTCTTTGACCTTGTCAATATCTGGATGATCTAGCTCAAAATCCTTAGCATCGAATACTACAGGGACATCAAGCATTATTCTTGCTAGTTCTTTTGAGAGTTTCCCAAGGTCTGCATTGGCCTCCACCTTTTCCTTCATTTTGCCTTTTAACTTATCAGTATTGGCCAAGAGGCCTTCCATACTTCCGAACTGATTGATAAATTTTTTAGCAGTTTTTTCACCTACACCTGGTAAGCCTGGTATATTATCACTTGCATCACCCATCATACCAAGAAAATCGATGACCTGCTCTGGGGTTTCAACCTCGAATTTTTTTTGCACCTCTGGAATTCCCCAAGTCTCATATCCTCCACCAAAAACTGGTCGATACATAAAAATATTGTCTGTAACGAGCTGAGCAAAATCTTTATCTGGCGTTACCATAAATACCTTATATCCTTCCTTTTCTGCTTGTCTAGAGAGTGTTCCTATAACATCATCGGCTTCAAACCCTTCCTTTACCATAATTGGAATATGCATGGCTTTCAAAATTTCATGAATATGTGGCACAGCTGTTTTAATGCCCTCAGGAGTTTCATCACGATTTGCCTTATATGCTTCGTACATTTCAACGCGGTCGACACTGCCACCTTTATCAAAACAAACAGCTAGATGATCTGGGCGCTCTCTTTTAATTACATCTAATAGGGAATTCATAAAACCCATAATAGCAGAAGTATCTTCTCCTTTGGAATTTATTCTTGGGTTCTTTATAAAGGCGTAGTAACCTCTGAAAATAAGTGCATATGCATCTACTAAAAAAAGTCGTTTTTGATCTGACATCTACTTATATTTTGAAGTCTATAAAACTACAAAAAAGTTAAGGTTTAATTATAGATGTTCAAATAATAAAATTGGCAATTTGATGATGTTTTTAAACCTAGAATTTTGAAATATCATTTAAAATAAAAAAAGCCGAAACAATTTGTTTCAGCTTTTTATCTATCTATAATGAACTCTTAGCAAAGTTTAACTGTTTTAGTTTTAATCTGAAGGCTTTTTCTGTAAGCTTTGATACTTATGATTTCAACATTTTTCTTACGATTGATTTTTAAAAACTTAGCCTTCGCCTTAGCAGAAATAACAGTCTTTTTAGCAACTGCCTTTTCAACAGTTACATTTTCGACAAGTTCAGTCTCGTTATTAACAACATTAGCCTGCTGAGCGAAACTCGCTAAAGACATTGTTAAAAATAATGTTAATACTAAACCTTTTTTCATAAGTGGTTGAAGTTATTTTTACTATTAACTTCGATACAAATTAACGTCATATGATAGGCTTAACTTAAAATTTTGGATGAATCAAGACGATAATTAGATAACCGGTAAGCGATTGTAAAAAACATCGATGAAATACACAAAATCGGTCTGCAACCCATTAAAACCATTGGGTTTGGGGTTAATTAAAACGGATTTCTGGTTGAAATGCAAAAGATTTACAAAAACATCGATGAAATACACTAATTTAGCTTCAATCCCAATAAACATAAGGATAGAAAATGACGCAAATATCTGAAAACCCATACTTTAAGCTCTTTTCAAGGCAAAAGGAAAATCAATACAAGGTTGCACAAACTACTTATAATCAGAGAATTAACAAGTTAAATGCACTTCAACGAGCTATAGAATTCACTTATCGAGAACAAATTAATAATGTATTATTCAAAGATTTGGGGAAACCAAAGGTAGAATCTGAACTATCGGAAGTCTATCAAATTATTGGAGATATTAAATATATCAAGAAGAATTTGCATAAATGGATACGAAAGCAAAAGGTTAAAACACCGCTGTCCATGTTGGGTTCTAGTTCGTATTACATATATGAACCTAAGGGTGTTTGTCTAATAGTCTCTCCTTGGAATTTTCCCTTTAACCTAACCTTTGGACCTTTGATCTCTGCAATTGCAGCTGGTAATACTGCTATAATAAAACCTTCAGAGATGACACCAAACTCCTCTGCTTTAATGGCTACCATCATAAAAGATATATTTGATGAAGAAGAAGTTGCTTTAGTCGAAGGAGAGGTTGAAACATCTACAGAGCTTTTGAAGTTACCATTTAATCACATATACTTTACGGGTTCTCCCAATGTTGGTAAAATTGTGATGACAGCTGCCGCCAAACATCTTGCTTCGGTTACTTTGGAGTTAGGAGGAAAGTCTCCAACAATTATAGATAAATCTGCAAATATTAAACAAGCAGCTAAAAAGGTTATTTGGGGTAAGTTTTTAAATGCAGGACAAATTTGTGTCTCACCAGATTATGTGTTAATCGATGAAAGCGTAAAGGATGAGTTTATAAATTCTTGTATAAGGTGGATTGAGCATTTTTATTCTAAGGAGCCAAAAGCATCAAATTCTTATGCGAGAATTGTAACACCTGAGCATTTTAAGCGATTAGTCTCTCATTTAGAAAATGCCGAATCATTAAATGCAAAAATTATTACTGGTGGTCAACATAATGAAGACAGCAAGTTTATAGCTCCAACAATTATTACTGATCTAGATAAAAATGTTTCTTTGCTTAAGGAAGAAATATTTGGGCCTATTCTGCCCATAGTTTCATACAATACTCTTGATGATGCAATTGATTATATAAATTCCAAAGAGCGTCCACTAGCATTGTATGTATACAGTAAGAATAAATCTTTTGTAAATAAGGTAATCAAAAATACTAGGGCAGGAGGAACATGCATAAATAATAATGTGATACATTATGCAAACCATAATTTGCCTTTTGGTGGAACAAATCACAGTGGTATTGGTAAGAGCCATGGTTTTTTTGGTTTTAAGGCTTTTAGTAATGAACGCGCAATTGTAAAACAACATTTCTTTGGTGCTACGGAATTTTTATTTCCACCATATACTAGTTTTAAGGAAAAACTTGCGAGGCTAACTATTAAGTGGTTTTAGCCTTTATTATAAAAATCTGATTGTATTTGTTCATTCATACCATCTTGAAACCTTGTCATGCTGAACCACTGATGGATTGAGTAACTTCCTGTCTCGCCTTTTTTGTTGACGGCAATATAGCCAACCTGAAAGTCTTTGTAATTGCTGTTGGGCTTATTAACAATTCTTCCTATTGCTTCTTCGCATGCCTCTTGAGGAGATTTTCCTTGGCGCATCAATTCCACAACTAAAAAACTCCCCACTGTTTTTACAACTTCTTCACCTAAACCCGTCGCAACACATCCTCCAACTTCATTATCTACAAAAAGACCAGACCCAATTATGGGTGAATCTCCCACACGTCCTGCCATTTTGTAAGCAAGACCACTCGTGGTACAAGCACCAGATATATCTCCATTCTTATCTATTGCTAACATGCCAATGGTGTCATGATTTTCAATATTTATAATTGGCTTGTATTCACTTTTTACTTTCCATTCTTCCCAAACCTTTTTAGAGGCTTCAGTTAACAAATCTTCAGCTTCAAAGCCTTTAGAAATGGCAAATTGTTTAGCACCTTCTCCAGCAAGCATTACATGAGGTGTGTCTTCCATTACTTTTCGTGCTACTGAAACCGCATGTGTAATATTTTGAAGATAAACAACAGCGCCACAGTTTCCATTTTTATCCATGATACAAGCATCTAGAGTGACATGTCCATCTCTATCAGGTAATCCACCTTTACCAACTGATTGCCCTTTTTCATTCGCCTCTTCTATCATACAGCCTTGTTCAACGGCATCAAGTGCATTACCTCCAGCTTCTAAAACTTCCATAGCTTTTGCTGTAGCATTTTCTACATGCCATGTGGCAATAACTAAGGGTAATTTAGCTTTTACATTAGTATTTAATGCCGTTTGTTTGTCCTTCGCGTTGTCTTCAGAACAATTAATCATAGTCGAGACTATCGCTATACCTGCTCCTGTCAATGAAGCATTTTTTATAAATTTTCTGCGATTCATATTAATGTTTTTTTAGAATTTTTATAACCATACCATAATATATATACATAGCATAAAATGATGAACATCAAGGCTGTTTTAAATCCTACATTATCCACAAAATTTCCATATAGAGGAGGAATTATTGCACCCCCCACTATTGCTGTACATAAAAGACCTGAGCCTTTAGGTTTGAGCTCACCTATACCATCAATGGCAAGTGTAAATATAGTTGGAAACATAATTGAATTAAAAAGTCCGACGGCTAGAATACTCCACATGCTAACTATGCCAGTTGTACTTATTGAGACGATAATGAGAGCAATAGCCATTGTTGCAAAAATACCAAGCACTTTGCCTGGGTTCATAATTTTTGTTAGGTATGAACCAATAAATCTTCCTACCATGGCTCCAGACCAATAAAAAGTGACAAATACACCGACGATAGCTTTATTATCATTTTCCGTTAATCCAGAATTTAGAATGCCTTCAGCAATTGAAGTCATAAATCCATTTTGCTTAATAACTTCAACCAAATTCATATCTAAGAAGTAGTTAACAAGGTAACTGCCAATGGCAACCTCTGCGCCAACATAAAAGAATATACCTAATACACCAAGCATTAAATTTTTTTGTTTGAAAGCTTCTGCGTATGTACCGGTTGAGGTTTCACTAATTAGTTTTGGAAGTTTTGCAAAAAAGAAAATACCTGCTATAAATAATATAAATACGGCCAAACCAAGAAATGGATTTTGCACGGCTGAAGCTTCTGAAGCCAAATAAGTTTCTTTGGCTGAATATGATAAAGTTGCAATCTCTTCTTTAGTTTTTATGGTGTCACTTAAAATAAATAGAGCACCAATAGCAGGTGCTATTGCAGTACCTAAGGAGTTAAAAGCTTGAGATAAATTTAATCGACTTGATGCCCCTTCTTCAGAACCCAAAACAGCAACATAAGGATTAGCCGCAACTTGTAAAATTGTCATTCCACCTGCCAGAATAAAATAGGCTAGCATAAATATACCAAAGACACGATATGAGGCTGCGGGATAAAATAATAAACATCCCAATGCCATGGTGAATAGTCCTAGAATAATACCTCGTTTATAACCAATTTTCGAAAGTATATAACTTGCTGGGATTGACAGTAAGAAATATGCACCAAAAAATGCAAACTGTACCATGCCTGCTTGAAAATAAGTAAGTGTAAATAACTCTCTCAATCTCGGTATAAGAGAATCTACAAGCACTGTAATAAATCCCCATAAAAAGAATAATGTAGTTAATAGGATAAAAGATGATTGATAAGATTTAGTTTGATTCATGGTTAGTTTGTTTTTTACTTAATAGATATTTCATCAATGAAAATCCAGCTTTTACCGTCCATAGGATGACCAATGTGCCACTCTGGTAAACCGCCTAGTTTTTTGGCGATGATTTTTACAAATCTTGTTTCACCTAATTTTGAAAGGTGGACTGTTTCTATATCAATTGTCTCGTTTTTGCCTTCTGCATTAAATTTCCAAGTCATCTGTTTTTGAAAATTATTTCCATCAACAGACGTAAAAACATCAACAGCCTTTGGTAAAAATATCCATGCCCCTTGATCTCTTAAAAAATTCACTTTTAAATTATAAATTGGTTTTACTGAACCTAAATCTACAGTAGCAATGACATCAGTATTCCAATAGCCTTGCCAACTTCCTGTTCTGTAGTTCTTGGTACTTCTTATACCATCTATTAGGGCATCATTGCCACCTGCGGAGTATTGGTTGGTGTACTCACTTTCTAGTTTAATGCTCAAATTAGGATCAATTTTGTAAAAAGGAGTGGTTAACACAGGGCTTTTTAATGAACCCTTTTCAGAATACAATTTCACTTCAGCATCTTCTGAAATAGTGAATGGTGATTTGTAAAGTTTAAAGTCTTCATCATTTAAAGCATAGTATATTTTTGCAATTTCTTCAGACGTATTTAAGACCACTTCCGTAGACCCTCTAAATGTAATATCGCCTTTTTCAATATATGGAGAAGGCAGAATAATATGATCCTTAATTTCAGTTGTTGGACGTTGGCTATCTCTGCTTCCCCAAACGGATGGATTATCATTCATATGGAATTCTAAAGTGCCTCCCTTCATTATTTCATCATGCGTAAGGTAAGTTCTATCCAACTTTTTACCATTTAAATAAACGGACTCAATATAAATATTAGTTTCACTTAGATCGTAGCTTTTAATAGTGAACACATTGCCGTTTTCTAGATTAATTGAAGCTTTGTCAAATAAGGGCGTTCCAATGATATATTGATTATTTCCAGGAGTTACTGGGTAAAATCCCATAGAAGAAAATACATACCATGCACTCATTTGTCCACAGTCTTCGTTACCGGAGATGCCATCTGGAGTATTTGTGTACAGTTCGGTTAATATTTGATGAACTTTCTCCATGGTTTTATGAGGGCGACCTACAAAATTATAAAGATATGCCATATGATGACTTGGTTCGTTACCATGGGCATACTGACCAATTAGTCCTGTAATATCAGATTGATCTCGACCAGAAGTTTCAGTTTTAGCATTGAACAACTCATCTAACTGATTTTGGAGTTTGTCTTTTCCTCCTAGTAGATTCATAAAACCTGAAATATCCTGTGGAACATAAAAACTGTACTGCCATGAATTTGCTTCAGTATAATTAAAGTTAACCTCATAAGGATCAAATGGTGAAAACCAAGTATTTCTGAAACGACCTCTCATAAATTTACTTTTAGGGTCAAATACATTTTTGTAGTACTGCGCACGTTGAATGTATGTCTTGTAATCTTCGTCTTTACCCATTGCTTTTGCCATTTGTGCAATGGTCCAATCATCATAGGCATATTCTAAGGTTTTTGAGACCGATTCACTTTCTTCATCTACAGGAATAAAACCATATTTTTTATAAGCCTCTAACCCAAACTTATCTCTTGTCGCCGAATGTTTCATGGCTTCAAAAGCCTTTCCTGCGTCATAGTCTCTAATACCTTTGAGATAGGCGTCAGCAACCACCGGAACAGCATGATAACCAATCATACAATCGGTATAATTACTTGCCAAATCCCACATTGGTATTATACCACCTTCATCATATTTCGCTAAAAAAGTATTTATAAAGTCATTGGTTTTTTCTTGTTCTATTATGGTATACAGAGGATGAGCTGCCCTATAGGTGTCCCAAAGGGAGAATACAGTATAGTAATCGAAGTCGGCATGATGAATATCTAAATCCATACCTCTATAACGGCCATCTACATCTTGATAGCGATTAGGCGCTATCATTGTGTGGTATAGCGCTGTATAGAAATTGGATTTTCTATCAAGGTTATCATTTTCAATCACAATTTTTGAAAGTTGAGACTCCCAGTAATCTTGTGCTTCTTTTTTAACGGTCTCAAAAGATTTATCGCCAATTTCTGCATACAAATTCTCGCGAGCTCCCTTTTCATCCACAGCTGAAATCCCGACTTTGGTGTAAATAGGCTCGTTATTGGGATTATCTAAAAGTAATACTGCTTTTTTACTTTTAAATTTATAATTCTTTGAAAGCGCAAGACCTTCACCATCGTCATAAACTATGTCCTTGATTGGATGTGAAAATTTAATATGATAAAATAATCGTTGGTCTTTTGCCCAAGCAGATGAATGCCTGTTACCGCTTATTTCAAAATCATTTAGCTTATTAATTTTGTAATCAAGCAATTTATCTCGATGTTGTAAATCTAGGACGATGTATTGGTTATCCTTTGAGGGATATTGATACTTATGGATGCCGCTACGTAATGATACGGTCAATTCAACATCGATATTTGTAGTGTCTAAATGTACCTTGTAATATCCTGGTTCTGCAGATTCATTATCGTGTGAAAAGTGTGCACGATAGCCATCATTACCATCAGCTCCATTATTAAATTGAATTTTATTTGTTGGCATTAAAAGTACGTCGCCATAATCGCTTATCCCTGTACCGCTCAGATGTGTATGGGAAAAGCCGTAGATATAACTATCCGAGTAATGATAGCCAGAACATCCATCCCAACCTTCTAAACGCGTATCAGGGCTTAACTGCATCATGCCAAAAGGCAATGTTGCACCAGGATATGTATGACCATGACCACCAGTACCAATAAAAGTATTTACATAGTTGATTAGAGGTTGATCTTTTTTTGCTTCGGTAATTGTTGTTGAGGTATTACAGCTTATTAGTAAAGCAAAAACGATTAAAACAGAGGGTAGTTTAAAGGTCATCAAAAAGATTGCTAAATTTAATGCATCTAATATACTAAAATGCATTTCAAGACCTTTGTTCGTATTTTCATTTTATCCATTTTAATTATAAGTTGTAAGGATCAATATTTTGAAGAGGAAATTGTATCTATATTACCAAATCCGGATACAATAGAGACTTCTGAAGATTATTTCGTTTTAAATAGCGATACAGGAATTAATTCAAACAGTCAATTTTCCATCAGTACAGATTTTTTAAAATCATATTTAAAATCTGGTAGTGGGTTCAATTTGAAAAAAGGGGATGAGATTCGATTTTCTAAGAATGATACTTTAGAGGCAGAAGCTTACAACCTTCAAATTTCAAAAAACGAAATAAAGATTGAAGCAAGCACAGATCGAGGTGCTTTCTATGCTATTCAATCTTTTAGACAACTTTTACCAACAAGTTTTGAAGACGGAACTTTTAAGAATAGTGAAGTTAAAATTAAGGCCCTAACTATTAAGGATAAGCCTCAATTTCCATACAGAGGAATGCATTTAGATGTTGGAAGACATATGTTTTCTGTAGATTTTATAAAGAAATATATTGATGCTTTAGCAATGCTTAAAATGAATACTTTCCATTGGCATTTAACTGAAGATCAGGGTTGGCGAATTGAGATAAAAAAATATCCTGAATTACAAGAAGTTGCGGCATACAGAGATCAAACTTTAATCGGCCATTATAGTGATCAACCGCATCAATTTGATGGTGAAAAATATGGAGGATTTTATACCCAAGAAGAAGTAAAAGAAATTGTTGCCTATGCTCAAGAACGATTTGTGACTATTATTCCTGAAATAGAAATGCCAGGCCATAGTCAAGCAGCAATTGCTGCTTATCCAGAATTAGGATGTACAGGTGAACAAGTAGAGGTAGCTCAGAAATGGGGTGTTTTTGAAGAAATTTATTGTACAAAAGATGAAACCTTTGATTTTTTGGAAAATGTATTGGATGAGGTGTTAGAGTTATTTCCTAGTAGATATATTCACATTGGTGGTGATGAAGCTCCTAAAACCAGATGGAAATTATGTAATCAGTGTCAGATTAGAATTAAGAATCAAGGGCTTAAAGATGAGCACGAATTACAAAATTATTTTATCACCAGAGTGGAGGAGTATCTCAATTCAAAAGGAAGGCAAATTATTGGTTGGGATGAAATATTAGAAGGTGGTTTGGCACCAAATGCTACGGTAATGTCATGGCGAGGAACCAATGGTGCAATTGAAGCAGCAAAGGCTGGTCATAATGTTGTAATGACACCAACTTCACATTGTTATTTTAATTATTATCAATCTGAAAATGATGACGAACCACTATCTATTGGTGGGTTTTTACCGTTAGAAAAAGTATATAGTTTTAATCCCATTCCAGATGATTTAACAGTAGAGGAATCAAAATTTGTCCTTGGAGCACAAGGAAATATCTGGACAGAATATATGCCAACCGAAGATCAAGTTGAATATATGGTATTTCCACGGATACTTGCAATGAGCGAAGTACTTTGGTCTAATTCCAAGAGCAAAAATTATGAGAGTTTTGTGGCTAGAGTGGAATATTTTCAAGAAAGACTGGACTTCTTAGATATAAATTATGCCAATCACTTATATGAAATTGAAGGTAACATGATATCAGTAAAAGGCAAGTCTTTTTATGAGTTAAAAACACTGTCCAAAAAAAAGTCAATTAGATATACAATAGATGGTGCTGAACCTAGCTCTAATTCTACAATGTATTCAGAAAAAATTCCAATTTCAGAATCTACAGTTGTAAAAGCCCAAGTTTTTAATGACGATGAAGAATTAGGCGAAACATTTGTACAAAACATCAATCTTCATAAGGCTGTTGGTTCTAATATAAAAATAGATAAACAACCTCATAAGGCGTATTCAGGTAGTGGCTGGGAAGGACTAATTAATGGTATTTCAGGTAGTGATAATCGTTATGGCGATAAAGAATGGCTAGGATTTTGGGGAGAGGATATTGAGATAACCATTCATTTAATTGAAGAAAAAGAAATTAATACGATTAAGACACGGTTCCATAATGGAAATGGGCAATGGATCTATGCGCCGAAGAAAATAATGTTGGAATTCACCTTGGACGATGGTACAAAAGTTACAGACAAAGTAGCAATTAATAACCGCAAGGAAGTAGTCACCAATTTTGACTATAATTTTATCACGCCTGAAGACTTGAATATTAAAGTAAAAATAATTAAGCTTATAGTTCCAAATTATGGTACAATACCAGATGGTAAACAAGGAGCTGGAAACAAAGCATGGACTTTTATTGACGAAATAATAGTGAACTAAAATGCTACTAGAAATTTGTACTAATTCATATCAATCGGCAATAAACGCCCAAGATGCTGGCGCGCATCGTATTGAGTTATGTCAAGAGTTAGCAGTCGGTGGTATAACACCATCCTATGGTGTGATAAAACAAGTAATTACAGAATTAGACATAACAACTCATGTTTTGATTCGCCCACGATCTGGAAATTTTGTGTATTCAGAAGCTGAATTCGAAATCATGAAACAGGATATAGAAATCTGTAAAAAATTAGGAGTAAATGGTATAGTGTCTGGGATTTTGAACGAGAATGGAACTATTGATGTAGTTAGGACCAATGATTTATTAGAATTGGCAAAACCAATGACATTTACATTTCACCGAGCTTTTGATGAGGTTGTGAATCCTTATGAGTCACTAGAACAATTAATTGATTTAGGCGTAGAACGCGTTTTATCCTCAGGGCAAAAAATGACTGCTACTGAAGGTATAGAACTTTTGAAAAAAACGAAAAATATATCAAATGGCAGAATAATTATTATGCCAGGAAGTGGAATCAATGCTACAAATGCAAAACAATTTAAAATGGAAGGATTTAAAGAAATTCATGCTTCTGCTTCCATAGGTCTTCCTATAAAAACATCTTTGTTTTCAAAAGAGCAAACCGTATCAGATGTAAAAAAAATTAAAGACATTTTAGATGCGTTATAGTCTCTTATTTTTAATAGTTATTGTATATAGTTGTGGTCCAAAACATGATGTTCCCATAACTATTGAGCTAAATAATAATTGGCAATTTAAACAAGTTAAGGACTCGGTTTGGTTGGGCGCTACAGTACCTGGTAATGTCTTTTCTGATTTGTTAGATAATGACCTCATTGAAGATCCTTTTATTGGTGATAATGAGAAGAATGTACAATGGGTTTCTGAAAAAGATTGGGAATATAAAACAACCTTTAGTTTAGATGAAGAATCACTTAAAAGAAAACATTTTACACTTAATTTTGAGGGTCTAGATACTTACGCAAGTGTCTATTTAAATGATAGCTTAATTCTAAAAGCTAACAACTCCTTTAGATTTTGGAATATCGATGTCAAATTGCTTTTAAAACTGCAAAATGAATTACGAATTCTATTTGAATCTACCTCTAAATACGAAAATATTGAGAAGGCTAAATTATCTTACGAGTTGCCTGCAGGTAATCGTATATTTACAAGAAAGGCTCAGTTTCAGTATGGTTGGGATTGGGGGCCAATTCTCAACACTTGTGGTATTTGGAAACCTATTAAACTAGTAAGTTGGAATGATTATAAAATTGATGAACTGTATTCAAAGAATGTTATAATAAATGATTCAGTAGCTGAATTTGATTTGTTTCTGAAATCAAAACAAAAACTAGAGAATAACTATGAAGTATTAATTTATTTAAATGACTCTGTTATTAGAGAGAAAAAAGTTAATAAGAAAGTCAATCGTTTAAAGGAAACTGTAATTATAAAAGACCCTAAACTATGGTGGCCACATAATTTAGGGGATCCTTATTTATACAAAGTCAAAGTTGTCGTTAAAGATGGTAATAAAGTATTAGATAGTTCTTCAACTAAATATGGTATTCGAGATATTAAATTAGTTGCGGAAAAAGATAGTATAGGTCAGTCTTTTTATTTTAAAGTAAACGGCCAACCGGTTTATGCCAAAGGTGCTAATTATATTCCACAACATAGTTTACAGAATAAGGTTACTAAAGCGAATTATGAGAAATTATTGAATGATGTTGTAACCTCAAATATGAATATGCTCCGTGTTTGGGGTGGAGGTATTTACGAAGATAATTTGTTTTATGAAAAATGCGACGAAAAAGGTATTCTGGTATGGCAAGATTTTATGTTCGCTTGTGCCATGTATCCAGGTGATGATGCCTTTTTGGAAAATGTAAAAATTGAAGCTGAACAACAAGTGAAGCGTTTACGAAATTATGCATCAATAGCACTGTGGTGTGGTAATAATGAAAATTCAGAAGCGTGGCATCGTTGGGGCTGGCAAGAAGGTCGAAGTGAAGTCGAAAAAGATGAAATATGGACCAATTATTTAAATGTCTTTGATTCAATTTTACCTAATTCTGTATCAAAATTTTCGGATATAGATTATTGGGAATCTTCCCCAAAATATGGGCGAGGCAACCCTAAATATAAAACAGAAGGAGACGCTCATGATTGGTGGATATGGCACGATGCATATCCATTTGAACATTTAGAAGATAATGTACCACGATTTATGAGTGAGTTTGGGTTTCAGTCATTTCCAAGTTTGGAGGCTATTCATTATATAAATCAAAGCGATTCTATTTCTATTGATTCATATGAATTTTTAAATCATCAAAAACACCCAAGAGGATTTCAACTTATAGAAGAATACATGAAGCGCGATTTTCCTGTACCGGAAAACCCTGAGGATTATGTCTATATGAGTCAGTTGTTACAAGCAAAAGGAATGTCCATGGGAGTAAAAGCGCAACGTAGGGCGAAACCTTACAATATGGGAACTTTGTATTGGCAACTAAATGACTGTTGGCCAGTAGTATCATGGAGCAGTATAGATTACTTTGGAAATTGGAAAGCGATGCAATACAAGATAGCACAAGCGTATGAAGATGTAATTATTTCATCTCATATTGAAAATGATACGCTGAATGTGTATTTGGTTAATGACAATTTAGATTCTATTGAAGATTTGTTATGGGTATCTGTAAAGGATTATAGTAATAACGTATTATGGAAAGATTCCAAACCAATAACTGTTAAAGGTAATTCAAGTGATATAAAGTATCAACTCCCTTTATCACAAATTAATTTTCCCAAAGATGAGATTTATTTTGACGCTCGATTCGATACTTTTGGTGAGCACTTTTTCTTTGTAAAGCCAAAAGAATTAAAACTAAGACAGGATGATTTTAATTCCCAATTTATAAAAATGGATAATGGCATTAAAGTTATTATTTCATCGGACACGTATCAAAAAGATGTCTTTTTGTCTACAAAATATAAGGGTTGGTTCCATGAGAACTTCTTCGACTTGTATCCTGGGCAATGTAAGTGGATATATTTTTTATCTGATGATTTAAGATTAAAAGAAATACAAACCATTGATGATCTTAAAATTAAAAGCTTTAACAATTTCATAAGACAAGAAAAAAAGTAGATGCTTAATTTTGAAAATTAAATTTTTACTATGATTCGTTGGATAATTTTTGTAGCTCTTATTGGGATAGCTGATTACTATGCTTTTCAATCATTAAAAACAGTTACAAAAAGTAATTGGTGGTATGCCATTTATTGGATTTTTAGTGTAGTAGTAATCGGAAATTTTATTTTTCAGTTTTACGGTTTTAATCGTAGTAGCGGTTTTTCTCAATCTAATGCATTGGCTGTTGGTTTTTTAATTGCATTGGTGGTCCCAAAGCTTATTTTAATGACATTGATGTTTGCTGAAGATGTGTTTAGAGTACCACAAGGGATCTACAGTTATTTTATGCAAGATGACAGTGCTAGTGGAAACCAAATTAAGCACTTTCCTTCACGAAGAAGTTTCATTAGCCAGATTGGACTTGGATTGGCTGCTATACCATTTGCATCAATTTTATATGGTATGTATAAAGGGAAGTATAATTTCAAAGTTTTAAAATACACATTGTATTTTGAAGATTTACCACAGGCATTTGATGGTTATAGGTTAACCCAAATCAGTGATATACATTCAGGTAGTTTCGACAACATTAAAAAGGTAGAATATGCTATTGATTTAATCAATAAGCAAGAAAGTGACGTCATATTGTTTACTGGAGATATGGTAAATGATAAGGCAGAAGAAATGAAACCATATATAGACATCTTTAAAAATTTAAATGCAAAAGATGGACTATATTCTATTTTAGGAAATCACGATTATGGTGATTATGTGCGATGGGATTCTGGTGAAGAGAAAAAGCAAAATCTAGAGAATTTAAAAGTTATTCAAAAGGAAATTGGATTTGATTTATTGCTAAATGAAAATAGATTTATTGAAAAAGAAGGTGAGCGAATAGCACTTGTTGGTGTTGAAAATTGGGGCAAGGGCGGATTTAAAAAAGCAGGTGACCTTAAAAAAGCATCAAGTAATATAAGCAAAGAAGATTTTAAAATATTACTTACTCACGATCCTAGTCATTGGGAAGAACAAGTAATTAATGATGACTACCATTATCATTTAACCTTAAGTGGTCATACACATGGTATGCAGTTTGGAATTGAGATTCCAGGATGGTTTAAGTGGAGTCCTGTAAAATGGCGGTATAAATATTGGGCAGGTATTTATGAAGAACTAGGTCAATATATAAATGTAAATCGAGGGTTTGGATATTTGGCTTTTCCAGGACGTGTTGGGATATGGCCAGAAATAACTGTAATAGAGCTTAAAAAAGGTCAAAAAGAGGCATAATTGCAAACAATTGTTTATTTTTATTGTAGCTCGTAAAATACATACATAAAAATTCTCTAAGAATTTTATGTAGGTTTGTATAACTCGTTTGACTAAAATTATATCTTATGTCAAAATTTGGAGAATTAATAGATGTGGAAATTCCGGTTCTATTAGACTTCTACACTGAATGGAATGAAGAATCCATAGCCATGCATCCTATCCTAAGAGATGTGGCGGCTGCACTTGGTGATAAAGCTAAAGTGATAAAAATAGATGTAGATAAAAATAAAGAGCTAGCCGAGGCGTTACGTGTAAAAGGTCTACCCACACTTATTATTTATAAAAATGGTGAAATGAAATGGCGTCATAGTGGTGAACAAGACGCTAATTCACTTATTGAAATCATTCAGGAATATATTTAAGGAAGCGCCTTAAAAACAAATCCTTGGTCTGTGTAATGTTTTAATAGTTTGGGTAATACGGCTTTTAAATTTTTTGAAGCTTTAATACTGTCATGCATTACAATTATACTACCCTCTTTAGCCGAAGAGATGATATTGTTTAAACAGTCTTCTTCATTAACTGTTTTATCCCAATCATAAGATAAAACGTCCCACATAATTATTTTATAGCCTAGGGCTTGTAGTTTTTTACTTTGTTTTGATTTGAACTTGCCATAAGGTGGTCTGAATAATTTTGTACCGTCATTTGATTTCAGAGAATTCATTATTTGATTGGTCTGTTGTATATCATCAATGTAATTTTTTGTTTTGTGTTTCCAGCCTTTTAAGTGGTTATAAGTATGATTGCCAACGGCGTGACCATTTGCGATAATTTTTAAAAATAATTGAGGATTTTTTTCAATATTATTACCAATACAAAAAAAAGTCCCTTTTGCATTATATTGAGATAGCAAATCTAACAACCAATCTGTAATTATTGGTGTAGGTCCATCGTCAAAAGTGAGGTAAAGTTCCTTTTTATCAGTAGAAATATTCCAGACCAAATTGGGAAATAGTGATTTAACAAATCCCGGAGTTTTGGCTGGTATAATTTGCATAATTTATTCTTCTTCAGGAGTAATTGTTGTATCGCTATCCTCAAGCAAATCATTAATGTCTAAATCAGTCCTTGGTTCAGTATCTTGGAGTGCGGGTCCTAACAATGCGTCAAACAATCTCAAATAGCCATTGAATTTTTTTGTTTCCTCAAGCGCAAATTCTTGGTCATAGACAACTAAAACATCTACCATTGCTCTATACCGTTGAATGTCCGTATAAATCTCTTCGATGTATTTTTCTTGATTCTCTAATGACAAACCACTTAGGAAAATTAAATTCTCCTGAAATTTTCTGACAACATCATTAAATAAATTTCTACCCTTTTCATCATTTCCAATTTCGTAGTATGCACTCATGTAGGGCTCCAATAATGAGTAGAATCCAAATGTATCTACAGGCATTTTTTCCATTGCCAAATCGGCCATTTCTTCGGCCATTTCTAATTCACCATCATTAATTAATTGTTCTAATAATCTTGCGATATTACCTCTATACGTGATACCATTGCGTCTTGTTTCAATATCATGATAAATATCTTCACCACTTCCGCCCCATTTCCAATTCTTAACTTTTTCATACATTAATTCGGCATCTACCCGTCCCATATCATATGGGTTGGCTTTGTCTACAGGAGTGCGTATAGGTACAAGTTTATAGCACATGCCATCCAATTGCAAATAGTCTTTTAACCAAATATAATCCTCATCACCAAATGCACCTCCCGTAAAATAAATTGGTCGTTCCCAATTATTGTTTGCTATGATATCTAGCATTAACAATCGATTTTTATAAATATATCCACCACCAATTCTAGTATATAAATTGTCTACAATTTTGTCTGCATCTTTCGCTTTAACCACACCATTTTTTAGCACCTCTTCCTTATTAACCGGAATACGGATGTTTCTTGTTGGAAAGTAATTAGAATTAAGAAGATGTTTCGGGTATTGTCTGGGGTCTTCACCCATATTTTCAACCACAAACTTAAGTTTTGTATTTGGTTTTTCGCTAGATACAAACTCCATAAACCTTTTTATATCAAGAGTATCTTTAGCGATTCGCTCACTAATTTCTCTATAAATAATTACGTCTCTGGTTCCTGCTCGATACTGCTCATGTGTAAGTTGTGAAGGTATAGGATCACTTTCATATGCCTTTCGTTTCATTTGGTCAATGTACCAGTCTGTTTGGAATAAACTTGTATTAACTACCCTTACATCGGTACGAACACCTTCAATTTCTTGAAGATACCATAGTGGGAAGGAATCATTATCACCAATGGTGAATAGAATGGAATTAGGCGCGCAAGACTCTAAATACTTTCTAGCCATTGCATTGGCAGTATATTTCCCAGATCTGTCATGATCATCCCAATTTTTTGCCATAAGGATTCCAGGTACAATAATTAGGCAAACTAGAGTAATAGCAGGTGCTAGTAACTTAGTTTTAACATTCTCCTTTAATAAATCATACAATGCGTATACTCCAAACCCTATCCATATAGCAAATACATAAAATGAACCGACGACGGAGTAGTCACGTTCGCGAGGTTCAAAAGGTCTTACATTAGTATAAAATTGTATAGCTATTCCAGTTAGAAGAAAGAACACCAATAATACCCAAAATCTATTTTTATCTGTATTAAGAAGGAAAAAGAAACCAATCAGTCCTAACAAAAATGGTAGAAAATAATATGTGTTTCTTGCTTTGTTTTCTAAAACATCAGTTGGTAAGTTATCCTGTGACATACCCAAATGGAATTCGTCGATGAATTTTATACCAGAAATCCAATTTCCGTTGAAGTCATCAAATTTACCTTGAATGTCGTTTTGCCTCCCTGTGAAATTCCACATAAAATATCTCCAGTACATGTATCCAAATTGATATTGAAACATATAAGCTAGGTTGTCAATAAAGGACGGTTTTTCTACAATTAGATAGCGTTGAGCGTAAGACCTTAAGAACTTATCATATCCTTCATAATCTATCTCTCCTTGGGCAACACGCATTCTAAAATCGCTAACAATTTGATCCACTCTTCGTTTTTCTTGTAGAGCATATTGACTTGATTGTTCTTCTGGTATACCAGCATTCATAGCCTCATTATATGCGCGTGTTTGAATTGTAGGGTCGACCTTAAAATCTATTAATCCCGTGAACATCATATAATTCTCTGCATGTTCTGCACTCCACATTCTAGGTAGAATGGAAGCGTGGTCATGATTGTAGTTTTGTTTACTTTTTTCCCAATCATTTATAATTATATATTTACCTTTTTTCTCATCTTTTTCATAATTTTTCTTATCGTCTACAAACGGTTCATCTTCATCTTGACCTGAGTAAATTTCAGTGAATTGAGGCCCATAAAAAAGATGGGTCTCTGGATATTGCTCAAGATTGTAATATGCTAGTAGTTCTCTAGCATCCGATGGATCATTCTCATTTATAATAACATTAGCGTTAGCTCTTATTGGAAGCATCATCCAAGATGAAAATCCGATGAATATAAACATTAAACAGAGTACTAATGTATTGGCATGAATCATACCTTTTTTCCGAGTAAAGTTTAGACCATAATAGAACAACCCAATTACTAAAAGCCCTGTAATAATTGTTCCGGAATTAAATGGCAATCCAATTGAGTTTACAAAGAAAACTTCGAGGTATCCAAAAAGCTTCAAGGTAGATGGTAAAAGGAGTTTAAATATAAAGAGTAGAATTGCGGCAGATATAATATTTGCCAGAATAAAGTTCTTAACAGTAATGGTCTTGTAATTTTTAAAATAATAGATAAGGCCAATGGCTGGAATAGTCAATAATCCCATAAAGTGAACACCGAAGGACAATCCAATTACAAAGGCAATTAAAATTAGCCAGCGATTACCTCTAGGCTTGTGCATATCTTGTTCCCAGCGCAAAGCCAAGTAAAACATTATAGCCATTATTAAGGTTGCCATTGCATATACTTCTGTTTCTACAGCATTAAACCAAAATGAATCTGTAAACGTAAAAGCTAAGCTTCCAACTAATCCACTACCTAAAATTGCCATACCCTTACTTTGGCTCGAGTCTTTTTTATAATTTACGAGTTTAACAAGAAGAATGCTTATGGTCCAAAACATAAAAAGTATTGTAAAGGCACTTGCCACTGCACTCATCATATTTAATAGCATTCCAATCTGAGAAGGTTCTAGGGCAAACGTTGAGAAGAATGCGCCCATCATCTGAAACAGAGGTGCTCCTGGTGGGTGTCCAACTTGTAACTTAGACGATGTTAATATATATTCACCTGCATCCCAAAAACTAACCGTAGGTTCTATAGTTAGTGCATAAACTACAAAGGCAATAGCAAATACAAGCCAACCTAATATTGTGTTCCACTTTTTAAAGCTAAAATCTCCCATGAAAAATCCGTCCTTTATGATGCTGGCGAATTTACTAATAATTACAATACAGCATAAGTTTTTAAGTTAACGTTAAGTAATTTAAATTATTTTTTTAGTTTTTTTTTGCCTAAGAAAATCTTTGTTATAAATTTGCATCCTCAATTTTGGGAGATTGGCCTATGGTGTAACTGGCAACACGTCTGGTTTTGGTCCAGAAGAGTCTAGGTTCGAGCCCTAGTAGGCCAACAAAAAATCCTAATCGTACAGATTAGGATTTTTTGTTTTTTAGAATAGTTCCCTGAATTTTGAATGTTATAACAGGCCTTTTGGCATGATTTACTAAATCTTCACTTATACTGCCATTAAAGAAATGTGCAATGCCTTGTCTGCCATGTGTGCTTATACCAATTAAATCTGCATCAATTTCTTTTGAAAAATTTAATATTCCTTGCTCAATACTTATGTCGTTATATACATTTGTGGTGTAATTATCAAAGGTCTGTTCGGATATAAAGTTGTGAATTCTTTTGTTGGCTTCTGAGGTAGTCAAAAAATTACTTGCTGTGTTAACCAATAATAAATGAATTTTGGCATTTATAGACTCGGCAAATTTAACAGCCTGTTTGTAGGTTTCTTTATTGTCATTTTTAAAATCTGATGCGAATACAAAATCAGATATTTTAAAGGACTTATGTTCCTTTTTAATAACAAGAACAGGGACTTCAGACGTTCTCACCACTTTTTCAGCATTAGAACCAACAAACATCTCCTTGATGCCAGTGGCACCATGAGAACCCATTATAATTAAGTCAATATCAAATTCCTTGCAGGCTTCCTTTATTTCATTGAATGTGATATCGGCCTTTACAGTTTCGTGTACTGTGATACCCTTTAAAAAATCACTTGCTATAAGATCGTCGAATTTTTTATGAGCTAATTTCATAAAAAATAAAACCTCCGGAACATCACTCAGGGCATTTATGGGATCTATTTGTTGCATGGGGATTTCCATCATGTGAAGTAAATAGATTTCAGCATCATGAGATTTGGCTAATATGGCAGCAACTTTTAATGCATTTTCGGCCTGTTCAGAAAAATCTGTTGGGACTAGTATTCTATTCATAGTTATTGATATTATGTTAGCCTAATAAATTTAAGAAAATAATTCCACTTGCATAACCTTTGAAAAATCTATAAATAATGTATATTTGCAGTGTTAATTAAGAAATGAGTGAGTGAGAGGACGAAAAGTCCTCTCTTTTTATATCAAGAAATGTTTAAGGAAACTGTAAGAAATTTATTAGAGAATGCTCTAGATGAGCGAAATGATTTGTTTCTAATTGATTTTGAAATACTTCCAGACAACACGATAAGAGTAGTTTTAGATGGTGATAATGGAGTTCTTGTAGAAGACTGCATTTTTGTGAGTAGGGTAATTGAACACAACTTAGACAGAGAAGAGCAAGATTTTGCATTAGAGGTTACGTCTTCAGGTGCAAGTTCGCCATTAGTTTTGCCTAGGCAGTATAAAAGGCATGTCGGTAGAAATTTAGAAGTCAAAACAATCGGTGGTGTAAAAGTAGAGGGAGAATTGACAGAAGTTAATGAAGAGAGTGTTTTATTAAAATGGAAAACAAGAGAACCAAAGCCTGTCGGTAAGGGTAAAATAACAGTAACAAAAGAAGCTAATATTTCTTTTGAGGATATAAAAGAAGCAAAAGTTAAAATAAAATTTTAATCAATTCAATTATGGAAAATGTAGCGTTGATAGAATCATTTTCGGAATTTAAGGATGATAAGTTAATTGATAGAGTTACGCTCATGGCGATTCTAGAAGATGTGTTGCGCAATGCTTTAAAGAAAAAGTATGGCGATGATGATAACTTTGATATAATTATCAATCCAGATAAAGGGGATTTGGAAATATGGAGAAATCGAATTGTTGTTGCAGATGGAGAAGTAGAAGAACCAAACCAAGAGATTGAACTATCTGAGGCTCAAAAAATTGAACCAGATTTTGAAGTTGGGGAAGATGTTGCTGAAGAAGTAAAACTGGTTGATTTGGGTAGACGTTCAATTTTAGCTTTGAGACAAAACCTTATAGCTAAAATACACGAACACGATAACACAAATATCTACAAGCAATTTAAGGAATTAGAAGGAGAGATTTACACTGCAGAAGTGCACCATATACGTCATAGGGCAATTATACTTTTAGATGATGAGGGTAATGAAATAATATTACCTAAGGATAGACAAATACCATCTGATTTCTTTAGAAAAGGTGAAAATGTTAGAGGTATTATTGAAAGTGTGGAATTAAAAGGAAGCAAACCTGCAATTATTATGTCAAGGACTTCTCCAGTGTTTTTAGAAAAATTATTCGAACAGGAAATACCAGAAGTTTTTGATGGTTTAATAACAGTTAAGAAGGTAGTTCGCATACCTGGTGAAAAAGCTAAAGTTGCAGTTGATTCATATGATGATAGAATTGATCCAGTTGGAGCTTGTGTTGGTATGAAAGGTTCTAGAATTCATGGTATTGTAAGAGAGTTAGGAAATGAGAATATTGATGTTATTAATTACACTAACAATATTCAATTGTTTGTTACGAGAGCTCTTAGTCCGGCAAGAGTAACTTCTTTGAAGTTAGATGAAGAAACCATGAGGGCAGAAGTTCTTCTTAAACCAGAGGAGGTTTCTAAGGCAATTGGTAGAGGCGGACATAATATTAGATTAGCTGGTCAACTTACGGGTTACGAGATCGATGTATTTAGAGAAGGCGCTGAAGAAGATGTTGAACTCTCTGAGTTTAGTGACGAAATTGATGGATGGATAATAGATGAATTTAGCAAGGCTGGTTTGGACACCGCAAAAAGCGTTTTAGAGCAAGATGTTGAAGATTTAGTGAAGCGGACTGATTTAGAAGAAGAAACAATTATAGAAGTTATCAAAATTCTGAAAGAAGAGTTTGAGGATTAATACCAATTCAACCCTAACATTTTTTAGTTGAATTGCTATAAAACAATTTTAAGTTATATTACAGGCAATTTATGGCTCAAATAAGAATAAATAAAGTATTAAGGGAATTAAATATCTCACTAGATCGTGCTGTTGATTTTTTAGAATCTAAAGGTATTGAGATAGAGAAAAGTCCTAATACAAAAATTTCACAAGAGGTTTATGATACGCTTTCAGATGAATTCCAGACGGATGCAACTAAGCGTGAGAAGGCCCAAGAAGTAAGTGAAGCAAAACTTAAGGAAAAGGAGAAACTTCGTGAAGAGCGTGAACGCGAGATTGAGGAGAAGCAAAAGCAAGATGAGACAGTAAAAGAAACTGTTGTTAAGACTAAAGTAGATTTAAGTGGTCCTAAAAAAGTTGGTAAAATAGATTTAGATAAACCAACTGAGAAAAAAGATGAAGAAAAACCTAAGGTTAAAGCAGAGCCTGTTGCTGAAAAACCTAAGACCAAGGCTAAGGCTGAACAATCTAAAGAAACTGATGAGGTTGTAGAGAAAAAACCTGTTAAGAAGGAGGATGCGGAAAAGTCATTAGAAGAACCGTTAGAAGAAAAATTAAAAACAAAATATAAGAAGCTATCAGGCCCGACTTCAACAGGTAAAAAAATAGATTTATCTCAATTTAATAAGCCTAAAAAGAAGAAAGAAGATAAGAAACCTGAATCTAAGGAAAGTAGTAGTAAACGAAAAAGACGTAGAATAAGTAAAGGTGGCGCAGATAGTGGTAGGCCAAATTACGATAATAGAAAAGGACAAAAAGGAAGAGGTGCACCCAGGCCAAAAGCTGTAAAGGAAGAGCCAAGTGAAGAGGAAGTTCAAAAACAAATCCGAGAAACACTAGAAAAACTTCAAGGAAAGTCTAATAAGGGTAAAGGAGCGAAATACCGCAGAGAAAAAAGAGATCAACATAGAGAGCAGTCTGAAAAAGAATTGCAAGCTGAAGCTGCTGAAAGTAAAATTCTTAAAGTAACAGAATTTGTAACTGTAAGTGAGGTTGCAACAATGATGGATGTTGGTGTAACTGAAGTAATATCTGCATGTATGTCACTTGGTATGATGGTAACGATGAATCAAAGACTTGATGCAGAAACATTATCAATTGTGGCGGAAGAGTTTGGTTATGAGGTTGAGTTTGTAACTGCAGATATTGAAGAAGCAATTGAGGAAGCTCAGGATAATCCAGAGGATTTAGAATCAAGAGCGCCAATTGTAACGGTTATGGGGCATGTTGATCATGGTAAGACTTCATTACTGGATTACATACGTGAAGAAAATGTGATTGCCGGTGAGTCGGGTGGTATTACGCAACATATCGGTGCTTATGGAGTAGAGCTGTCAAATGGTCAAAAAATCGCATTTCTGGATACTCCAGGTCACGAAGCTTTTACGGCCATGCGTGCACGTGGAGCTCAAGTAACGGATATAGCAATTATAGTTGTGGCAGCAGATGATGCGATAATGCCTCAAACAAAAGAGGCAATTTCACATGCGCAAGCAGCAGGTGTACCAATTGTTTTTGCAATCAATAAAATAGATAAGCCAGACGCTAATCCAGATAAGGTGAAGGAAGGTTTAGCAAACATGAATTTATTAGTAGAGGATTGGGGAGGAAAGATTCAATCTCATGATATTTCTGCAAAATTAGGTACAGGCGTAAAAGAATTACTTGAAAAAGTATTACTTGAAGCAGAACTTTTAGAATTAAAAGCAAATCCAAATAAGCCAGCTAACGGTACTGTTGTTGAAGCCTATTTAGATAAAGGTAGAGGTTATGTTTCTACAATTTTGGTTCAAGCAGGTACATTAAAAGTAGGGGATTATGTGTTAGCTGGTAAAAATAGCGGAAAGGTTAAGGCAATGCATGATGAACGTGGTAATCAAGTTACGGAAGCTAGTCCGTCTACTCCAGTTTCTATATTGGGATTAGATGGTGCGCCACAAGCAGGTGATAAGTTTAATGTATTTGAAGATGAGCGTGAAGCTAAGCAAATAGCAACAAAACGTACTCAGTTACAAAGAGAACAATCCGTTAGAACGCAACGTCATATTACATTAGATGAGATAGGTAGACGTATTGCTTTAGGAGATTTCCAAGAGTTGAACATAATACTTAAGGGTGATGTTGATGGTTCTGTTGAAGCATTAACAGATTCTTTCCAAAAACTTTCAACTGAAGAAATTCAAGTAAATATTATACATAAAGGAGTAGGTGCAATTACTGAGAGCGATGTGCTTTTGGCTTCAGCATCTGATGCAGTTATTGTAGGATTTAATGTAAGACCAGTTGGTAACGCTAGAATGATTGCAGATAAGGAAGAAATTGATATCAGAACATATTCAATTATTTATGATGCTATCAATGATCTTAAAGATGCCATGGAAGGAATGTTGTCTCCAGAGCTCAAAGAAGAGATTACTGGTACAGCTGAAATTAGAGAAACATTTAAAATTTCTAAAATCGGAACTATTGCAGGTTGTATGGTAACTAATGGTAAAATCTTTAGAAATTCTGGAATCCGATTAATTAGAGACGGTGTTGTTGCACATACCGGTGAATTAACATCGCTAAAAAGATTTAAGGATGACGTTAAAGAAGTATCTAAGGGATACGATTGTGGTATGCAAGTTAAAGGTTATAATGATATCAAGGAAGGAGATGTAATTGAAGCATTCCAAGAAGTCGAGGTTAAAAAGAAACTCAAATAACATGCTTTAACAGAAATAAAAAGGCAATCAAATTGATTGCCTTTTTTATGCTTTTATTTTCCAGATTTGGGTTGAAATATTATGGCATTCATATATTTCTTTTTAATTCTCATTAAGGCTCTATCTGCTTCAAGTCTTGTTGTAAAATTACCAACCCATACTTTATAGTTGGGTGTATTCCAGTGTATTTCTGCAGGCCAATCTCCAAATGCATTTAAAAAATTAGATTTTTCTTTTTGAGTTCTATCAGGATCTACACTCTGAAAAACCTGAATTTTAAAGGTCTTGTTGGTTTTTATATCTTTTTTAAATTCTAGTAATTTTTCAATGTCTTTATCTTGGTCTATTATTACTTCACCTTGTTGCGCATTAGCTGCAAACGAAGCGAAAACTATAATGAAGAATGTGCTTATTGTATTGATTTTTAACTTCATAATTGTCTATTTAAGTGCAAAGGTATAACATTGAATGAATTTGATTTTAAAAACTTATTTAGAATAATTATAAATTATATATTAACACTTCTCTAAGATTTCTAAAATCGACTTTATATCTTACTTTTGCGGGAGTTTTTGCAAACATGATTTTTGTTCTATTTATAGAAAAAATCATACCAAAGTTTAGAAGATAATTCAACTTAAAATATGAAACACGTTATCTGCCGTAATTTAACCTCAAAGATTCTTAGTCTCGGTTTTATAATATTACTTACGGTTTCAACTTCACTAAGCGCCCAAGAAGGGGATGTAGCTCAAGGAAAATCTTTATTCAACGCCAATTGTGCCGCTTGTCATAAATTAAACAAACCAATGACAGGGCCTGCGTTAGCAAACGTTGAGCAGCGATTAATAGAGGAAGAAGGATTAGACAGAGAATGGATTAATAATTGGATTCGCAATAGTTCGGCTTTGATTAAATCTGGTGATACTTATGCGAACAAGATTTATAACGAGTGGAATCAAGTTGCGATGAATGCATTTCCACAATTAAGTGATCAAGATATCACGAATATTTTAGCCTACACGGCTGCTCCACCACCAGCCCCTGTTGTAGTTGATGCAGGTGCAGATGTTATAGTTCAAGAGCCAGGTATTTCAAACAATCTTATTTTAGGTGCGTTAGCTGTGTTATTTGCCCTATTGGCATTGGCCCTTATTTTAGTAAAACGAACGTTAAATCGTTTTGCTGAAGCAAAAGGAATAGAGACCGTTGTTGAAGAGAAGCGCACACCTATATGGAAAGCCTTCATCCAAAATCAATTCTTAGTTTTAGTAACTGCAATATTTTTTTTATTAGCAAGTGGATATTTTGTATATGGTTATTTGATGCAAGTAGGTATAAATCAAGGTTATGAACCAGTTCAGCCAATTCATTATTCACATAGGATACATGCTGGTGATAATGCTATTGATTGTAAATATTGTCATTCTTCTGCAAGAGTTAGTAAGCACTCTGGTATACCTTCTTTAAATATTTGTATGAACTGTCATAAGGCTATCGGTGAGGTTGCGGCAGAAACACAGCAAGAAGGTATTAAAGAATATGGTGTAGACTACAATGCTGAAATCCAAAAATTATATGAGGCAGTTGGATGGGATGGAACTGGATACACTGGTGAAACACAGCCAGTAAAATGGATTCGCATTCATAATTTACCAGATTTTGCATATTTCAATCATTCTCAGCACGTTTCGGTTGCAGGTATAGAGTGTCAAACATGTCATGGACCGGTAGAGGAAATGGAAATTATGTACCAGCATTCTCCATTAACTATGGGTTGGTGTATCAATTGTCATAGAGAAACAAATGTGAAGGTTAAGGATAATGGATATTATACTAAAATACACGAACAACTTTCTAAGAAATATGGTGTTAAGCAACTAACAGCTGCTCAAATGGGAGGTTTAGAATGTGGTAAGTGTCATTATTAATACAAAGAAATTAAGAAGTAATTCAGAATTATATGTCATCAAACAAGAAATACTGGAAAAGTGTTGAAGAGCTAAATGAAAACAGCTCTATTGTTGAGACGCTACAACAAAATGAATTTGTGGAAGAGATTCCAACGGATGAATTTTTAGGAGATAAAGAATCATTAGAATCTTCATCTACATCGCGTCGTGATTTCTTAAAATACGTTGGGTTTAGTACCGCTGCCGCATCTCTTGCTGCATGTGAGGGCCCTGTAATTAAATCAATACCTTATGTAGTTCAGCCAACGGAAATTATTCCCGGTGTTGCAAACTATTACGCTACAACAATAGCAAACGGTTATGATTTTGCAAGTATTTTGGTAAAAACACGAGAAGGTCGCCCAATTAAAATTGAGAATAATACAGATGTTGTCACTAATGGGACGGCAAATGCAAGAGTTAACGCTTCAATTTTAGGACTTTACGACAGTTTGAGAGTTAAGTCGCCAATGAAAAGTGATACCGAGATTTCTTGGAGTTCATTTATGTCTGAAACTTCTAAAAAGTTAAGTTCCCTTGCTGATGGCAAGGAGATTGTTTTGTTAACACAAACTATAGCAAGTCCTTCTACCCATAAACTGATAGGGGAGTTTACCGAGAAGTATGGTAATGTTCGTCATGTTGTTTATGATGCAGTTTCTGAGTCTGCTACTTTGGATGCATATCAGGCAAAATATGGTTCAAGAGGAATGGCCAATTATGATTTCTCTAAAGCTAAAACCATTGTTTCTGTCGGGGCCGATTTCTTGGGAGATTGGCAAGGTGGAGGATTTGATTCTGGCTATGCCAAAGGACGTATTCCAGATCATGGGAAAATGTCTCGTCATATTCAATTTGAATCAAATATGTCTCTTACAGGTGCTAACGCTGACGAAAGAGTACCATTAAAACCAAGTGAGCAAAGATTAGCACTTGCTAAACTATATAGCTATGTAACTGGCAATTCTTCAGGTGGAGCTAATTTACCTGGAGCTATTGATAGTGCAGTTAAGGCTGCTGCAAAAGAATTAAGTGCGGCAGGTAGTAATGGAGTTGTTGTAACTGGAATACAAGATGTTAATGCACAGACAGTAGTTTTAGAATTAAATGAATATTTAAACAGTAAAGCTTTTGATTCAAAAACAACGATAAAAACAAGACAGGGTAACAATAAAGCAGTAATGCAGTTAGTTGCTGATATGAAAGCGGGTAAAGTTGGAGCACTTATAACCTATGGTGTTAATCCAATGTATACATTACCAAATGCTTCAGACTTTGCGGAAGGATTAGCAAAAACAGATGTTTCAGTTGCGTTTTCTATGAAGCAAGACGAAACGTCTAGCAATTGCCAATATATTGCTGCAGCGCCTCATTTCTTAGAATCTTGGGGAGATGTAGAAACGAAATCTGGGCATTATTCAATGATGCAACCAACTATCCGTCCTTTATTTGATACAAAACAATTTCAGGAAGTACTATTAGCATGGAATGGAAATGCTTCTTCATACAGAGATTATATTAAAGAAGTTTGGACGGCTGATATTCTTGGAGGTGAGTCTTTTAATAATGCTGTTCAAAATGGATACTTTATTGCTGAATCTTCAAGCGAGAATAGTTCTCAAACTGTGGTTGATGAAACTATTGAAACACCAAGCACAAATGCTGCTGTGGCCTTAGCATCTTCTGCAAAAGGAGGTGATTTAGAATTATCACTCTACACAAAAGTAGGTATGGGTGATGGTCAACAGGCAAATAATCCATGGCTTCAAGAATTCCCTGATCCTATTACTAGAACAACTTGGGATAATTATTTAACAGTATCCAAGTCTGATGCTGATTCAATGGGCTTAGTAAATGAAAATGTTGCTAATGGAGGTCTAAATGGTAGTTATGCAGATATTACTGTGAATGGTGTGACAATATCCAATGTCCCAGTTATCGTTCAACCTGGTCAAGCTAAAGGGTCTGTAGGTTTATCTTTGGGATATGGTAGAACGGCAGGGTTGAAATCAGAAATGCAAACAGGAGTTAATGCATATCCTTTATACCAAAACTTTAGTACGGTTCAAAATGTTAGTATAAGTAAGGCATCTGGAATGCACGAGTTTGCATGTGTACAATTACATAATACTTTAATGGGTCGTGGTGACATTATTAAAGAAACAACATTAGAAGTATTTAATACCAAGGATAAAAAAGTTTGGAATAAAGTTCCTGAGGTATCTTTAAATCATATTGAAACTCCTGTAACTTCCCCAGAGGTAGATTTATGGGATGAGTTCGATCGTTCTATCGGTCATCATTTTAACCTTTCCATAGACTTGAATGCATGTACAGGATGCGGAGCATGTGTAATTGCTTGTCATGCTGAGAACAATGTACCAGTTGTAGGTAAGACAGAAATGAGACGCAGTAGAGATATGCACTGGTTAAGAATTGATAGGTATTATTCTTCTGAAGAATCATTTGAAGGCGATAATAAGAAGAAAGACAACATTTCTGGTTTAGGAAGCTCATTAAGCGAATTTGGTGAAATGGAAAGACCAGCGGATAACCCTCAAGTAGCTTTTCAACCTGTAATGTGCCAACATTGTAATCACGCTCCTTGTGAAACAGTTTGTCCTGTTGCAGCCACTGCTCACGGGCGTCAAGGTCAAAACCACATGGCATATAACAGATGTGTTGGTACACGTTACTGTGCAAACAACTGTCCTTATAAAGTACGTCGATTCAATTGGTTCTTATACAATAAGAATGATGAGTTTGATTATTACATGAATGACGATTTAGGCCGTATGGTGTTGAATCCAGATGTTACGGTACGTTCAAGAGGTGTAATGGAGAAATGTTCATTCTGTATCCAAAAGACTCAGAAGACCATTTTAGATGCAAAGCGTGATGGGCGTGAAATTAAAGATGGAGAATTCCAAACAGCATGTTCTGCAGCTTGTGGAAATAGTGCTATGGTATTCGGTGACATAAATGATAAAGACAGCCAAATAGCCACTTTAAAAGAAGATAATAGAGCTTATCACTTACTTGAACATGTTGGTACTAAACCAAATGTGGTTTATCAAACGAAAGTAAGGAATACAGCTAAAGCATAAATAAATTAAAGAATCAATTATATAATTATGGCGTCTCATTACGAAGCACCTATTAGAAGACCTTTAGTAACTGGAGAAAAATCATATCACGATGTTACTGTTGATGTAGCTCGTCCAGTTGAAGGCAAAGCCAACAAAGCATGGTGGATAGTATTCAGCATCTCCTTGGTCGCGTTTCTTTGGGGAATAGGTTGTATTATTTATACCATCTCCACAGGTATTGGAGTTTGGGGTCTTAATAAGACTGTTAACTGGGCTTGGGATATTACTAACTTCGTTTGGTGGGTAGGTATTGGTCACGCAGGAACACTTATTTCTGCTGTACTTTTATTATTCCGTCAAAAATGGAGAATGGCAATTAACCGTTCTGCTGAAGCGATGACCATTTTCTCGGTAATCCAAGCTGGACTATTCCCAATTATTCATATGGGTCGTCCGTGGTTAGCATACTGGGTATTGCCTATACCAAATCAATTTGGCTCCTTATGGGTGAATTTCAACTCTCCGTTATTATGGGATGTATTTGCAATTTCTACCTATTTATCAGTTTCATTAGTGTTCTGGTGGACAGGACTACTACCTGATTTTGCAATGATAAGAGATAGAGCTGTTAGACCATTTCAGAAGAAGATTTATTCTTTATTAAGTTTTGGATGGTCAGGTAGAGCAAAAGATTGGCAACGTTTTGAAGAAGTATCATTGGTCCTTGCAGGTTTAGCAACACCATTAGTACTCTCTGTACATACAATCGTATCATTCGACTTCGCAACTTCGGTGATTCCTGGTTGGCATACAACTATATTCCCACCTTACTTCGTAGCAGGTGCAATATTCTCTGGGTTTGCAATGGTTAACACCTTACTTATTATAATGAGAAAAGTGTGTAACCTTGAAGATTATATCACAGTACAGCATATTGAATTAATGAACATTGTAATTATGATTACGGGTTCAATCGTTGGTGTAGCATATATTACTGAGTTATTTATTGCATGGTATTCTGGTGTTGAATATGAGCAATATGCATTCTTAAACAGAGCAACAGGACCATACTGGTGGGCATACTGGGCAATGATGACGTGTAACGTATTCTCTCCACAGTTCATGTGGTTTAAGAAATTAAGAACAAGTATTATGTTCTCATTCTTTATTTCTATTGTAGTGAATATTGGAATGTGGTTTGAAAGATTTGTAATTATCGTAACATCATTACATAGAGATTACTTGCCATCATCTTGGACAATGTTTTCTCCTACTTTTGTTGATATTGGAATTTTTATTGGAACAATAGGTTTCTTCTTTATACTATTCTTATTATACTCACGTACATTCCCAGTTATAGCTCAGGCAGAGGTGAAGACAATTTTAAAATCTTCCGGAGAGCGTTATAAGCGTTTAAGAGAAGGTGGTGAAAGTTTAGTTGGTACAGGAGCAGATGCAAGAACATCTAAAACAAATGGTATAGTTGTACCAACTGTGGCAGAAACTAAAGCAAATGATAGCGGTGATAATACAGAAAAGGTTAATAACCTAATAGGAACTATTGGATCCTTTGATGCATCAACCCAAACGGCTGATGATCTTAAGAAAATTAGTGGTGTTGGTCCTAAAATGGAACAAGTACTTAATAGTATTGGAATTTACAAATTCTTACAGGTAAGTAAGATGACAAAAACAGAATATGACTTGTTAGATTCAATAACAGGTTCTTTCCCTGGCAGGGCAGAACGTGATGATTGGGCAGGACAAGCTAAAAACTTATTAAATAACTAATATAGTCTATGGAAGCTTCAAAAGTAATTCATGCTATTTATACAGATGACGATGTGTTAATGTCAGCCGTTAAAAAGGTTAAGGCAGAGAATCATCACATTGAAGAAATATATACACCTTTTCCAGTTCATGGACTAGATAAGGCAATGGGATTAGCACCAACGCGTATCGCGATTACATCATTTATGTATGGTTGTGTTGGCTTAACGGTGGCAATTGTGATGATGAATTTCATAATGATAAAAGATTGGCCACAAGATATTGGTGGTAAACCAAGTTTTAGTTATTTAGAGAATATGCCAGCCTTTGTACCTATTATGTTTGAGCTTACCGTATTCTTTGCAGCTCACTTAATGGTAATAACATTTTATTTGAGAAGTAGAATGTGGCCATTTAAAAAAGCTGAAAACCCGGATCCAAGAACCACAGATGATCATTTCTTAATGGAGGTTGCTGTTCATAATAACGAAAGTGAATTAACTTCATTATTAAAGGATACTGGAGCTGTAGAAATAAATATTGTTGATAAAGAAGAAGATGCACATTAATATGAAGATAGCCACAAAATATATAGTAGTTGCAATTTTGTTGGTTGGATTTACATCTTGCCAAAAAAATTCTAGGCCAAACTATCAATACATGCCAAATATGTATGAGCCAGTTGGTTATGAAGCATATCAAGAATCTGATGCATTTGCTAATGGCGTTGAAGCACAATTGCCTGCAGAAGGAACAATACCAAGAGGTGATTTTATGCCTTATGAAATCGAAGATACTAACGAAGGATATGAACAAGCTAAATCTAGTTTGACTAGTCCATTAGATTCTACACAGGTTGATTTTACAAGAGGTAAAGAATTATACGATGTGTATTGTGGAATTTGTCATGGTAATAAGGGTAACGGACAAGGTAAACTTGTTCAACGTGAAAAGATATTAGGTGTTCCTAGTTACGATGATGCTGGTAGAGCTATTACAACAGGTAGTATTTACCACGTTATTTATTATGGTAAAAACACAATGGGATCTTATGCCAACCAGTTGAATGAAGAAGAAAGATGGCAAGTTACGGCATATGTTGAGAAACTTAAGGCAGATTTAGAAAAATAAGATTTAGATAAAGATTATATAAATGGAATATAAAATTTCAAATCGATTAAAAATGAGTGCTATCGTCTTAATAGTCTTAGGATTATTAGGCGTTGGTTATGGCTTCATGGATTCTCACAAGGTGAATGAAGATAATATTTCTGAGTATCTTGCTAATCAAGCTCATCATGGAGATCATGGTGATGCAGACAACCATTCAGTTGCATCTCACGGTGAAGAATCTCATTCTGATGCTCACGGTGAATCTGTGTCACATGCAGAAGAAGGACATGGAGATGAAGCGCATGATGGTGGTCATGAAATGAGTCATGAAGAGCACGTACTTCATCAAATACATAATAGACCTTGGGCGGCACTTTATGTTGCAGCTTTCTTTTTCTTTATGATTGCATTAGGTGTTCTGGCGTTTTATGCGATTCAGTATGCTGCACAAGCGGGCTGGTCTCCCGTCTTATTTAGAGTTATGGAAGGTATTACAGCTTATGTTTTACCAGGAGCTCTAATAGTATTATTAATTGCAGTTGCATCAGGTACTATAGGACATTATAATTTATTTGTTTGGATGGATCCTGAAGTTGTAGAACATGATAAATTAATTCAAGGAAAATCAGGATATTTAAATCTAACATGGTTTGTAATTAGAGGTATTATTTTTATTTCAGGTTGGTCTTTATACAGACATTTTTCTAGAAAATTCTCATTGGCACAAGATAAAGCCGATGATAATAAGAATTTTAAAAAGAACTTCAGAATTTCAGCTGCATTCTTAGTATTCTATATCTATACAGAATCTATGATGTCATGGGATTGGATCATGAGTGTTGACCCACACTGGTTTAGTACTTTATTTGGATGGTACGTATTTGCAAGTATGTTTGTAAGTGGTATAACTGTCATTGCCATGATTTCAATTTACCTTAAGTCAAAAGGTTTATTAGAATTTGTTAATGATAGCCATATTCATGATTTAGCTAAGTTTATGTTTGGTATCAGTATATTCTGGACCTACTTATGGTTCTCTCAATTTATGCTTATTTGGTACTCAAACATTCCAGAAGAGGTGACCTATTTCGTTACACGTATTGAAGATTATAAGTTACCATTCTTCGGGATGTTAGCTATGAACTTTATCTTCCCATTATTATTATTAATGAATAGTGATTATAAGCGCATCAACTGGTTCGTTATAATGGCTGGAATTGTAATACTATGTGGGCACTATATTGATGTATTTAATATGATTATGCCTGCTACAGTGGGTGAAAGGTGGTTTATAGGAATTCCTGAATTAGGATCAATTTTATTATTTGCTGGTTTATTCCTATGGATTGTATTTACTGCGTTAGGGAAGGCACCGTTGCTGGCGAAAGGAAATCCATTTATTAAGGAAAGTGAACATTTCCATTATTAATTATTAAAAAAGAACAGAAAAGATAATGACTGCTTTATTAACAATATTAATTGTACTCTTTGTAGCCGTTGCTATATGGCAGATGGTAAAGATTTTTAATTTGGCTCAAGTTGGCGCTTCAAATTCACAGATTGCAGATGATAATGACAATAGAATTAATGGCTATTTAATGCTTGGATTTTTGGTTTTTATCTACGGGATTACAATAGTTAGTTTTATTTATTTGGGTGATCAACCTTTAATTTCAAATTCTGCTTCTGAGCATGGTCCTGGACTTGATAATCTTTTGATTATATCATTTGTAGTAATTTTTATTGTTCAGATTATAACTCAATTTTTGTTGCATTATTTTGCTTACAAATACAAAGGGGAAAAAGGAAAAAAAGCATTATTCTATGCTGATAACAATACATTAGAAGCTATTTGGACTGGTATTCCTGTGATTGTATTAGCAGGATTAATTATTTATGGTTTATTTACATGGAATGATATTATGACGGTGGATGAACAAAAGGATCCTATGATTGTAGAATTATATGCGCAACAATTTAACTGGAAGGCGCGTTATGGGGGAGATGACAATGTATTAGGTAAGGCAAATGTAAGATTGATTGACCTTGATAACGCTAATATTTTGGGAGTTGATGAATCTGATCCTAATGCCCAAGATGATGTTATTGTAACAGAATTGCATCTTCCTGTTGGAAAACCAATCTTATTTAAGATGCGTTCTCAAGATGTATTGCACTCAGCTTATATGCCACATTTTAGAGCTCAGATGAATTGTGTGCCTGGTATGGTAACACAGTTTGCATTTACACCAACAGTAACAACCGCTGAAATGCGTCAGAATCCAGATATTCAGAATAAAGTAAAAAATATTAATGAATTAAGAGTTGAAAGACAGGCTGAGATTGAAGAAGCAGGTCAAGATTTGCTTTACGAATTTGATTACCTTTTACTATGTAATAAAATTTGTGGTAAATCACATTATAACATGCAAATGAAAATTGTTGTGGAAACACAAGAAGAATTTGATGCTTGGATTAAAGAGCAAAAGACATTTGAAAATTCATTATTAAATTAAAAAATAAAGAAAAAGAACAAAAGATTATGTCAGCAACAGGAGATACACACGTACAGGATGACCACGACGTACATCACCACAAAGAAACTTTTGTGACTAAATACATATTTAGTCAAGACCATAAAATGATTGCTAAACAGTACTTAATAACTGGTGTAATCATTATGGGTATCATTGGGATTTTAATGTCTTTAATGATCCGTATGCAAATAGCATGGCCGGAACAACCTAATGTTATTTTCGAATCTTTATTAGGTAAATGGGCACCCGGAGGTGTTATGGATGCAGATATTTACTTGGCATTAGTAACAATCCATGGTACAATTATGGTATTCTTTGTATTAACAGCTGGACTGAGTGGAACGTTTAGTAATCTTTTAATTCCATTACAGATTGGAGCAAGAGATATGGCATCAGGATTCCTAAATATGATTTCATATTGGTTATTCTTTTTGTCATGTGTTTTTATGATTGCCTCCTTTTTTGTTGAGGCTGGTCCTGCTGCTGCTGGTTGGACTATCTACCCTCCATTATCAGCCTTACCGTTAGCTCAAGGTGGTTCAGGTATGGGTATGACATTGTGGTTAGTCTCAATGGCTATTTTTATTGCATCTTCATTATTAGGATCATTAAATTATATAGTAACAGTAATAAACTTACGTACAAAGGGTATGTCAATGACTAGATTACCATTAACGATTTGGGCATTTTTTGTTACAGCAATAATAGGTGTTATTTCGTTCCCGGTATTACTTTCAGCTGCTTTGTTGTTAATAATGGATAGGAGCTTTGGTACATCATTCTTCTTGTCTGATATTTTTATTCAAGGTGAAGTATTACATTATCAGGGTGGTTCGCCAGTATTATTTGAACACTTATTTTGGTTCTTAGGTCACCCTGAGGTATATATTGTATTATTACCAGCCTTGGGTATAACCTCTGAAATAATAGCCACTAATTCTCGAAAACCTATATTTGGTTATCGTGCAATGGTAGCCTCAATCTTAGCGATTGCATTTTTATCTACAATTGTTTGGGGTCACCATATGTTTATTTCTGGTATGAATCCTTTCTTAGGTTCGGTATTTACATTTACTACATTACTTATTGCAATTCCATCGGCTGTAAAGGCATTTAATTATATAACGACGCTCTGGAAGGGTAATCTACAAATGAATCCTGCTATGCTATTTTCAATAGGATTAGTATCTACTTTTATCACTGGAGGTCTTACAGGAATTATTTTAGGAGATAGTGCTTTAGATATTAATGTACATGACACTTATTTTGTTGTAGCTCACTTCCATTTAGTAATGGGTATTTCAGCATTATATGGTGTGTTTGCGGGTATCTATCATTGGTTCCCAAAAATGTTTGGACGAATGATGAATAAAAACTTAGGATATTTACATTTTTGGGTTACAGCTGTCTGTGCCTACGGTGTATTTTTCCCAATGCATTTTATAGGTATGGCTGGTTTACCAAGACGTTATTATACCAATTCAAATTTTCCACTATTTGATGATACTACAAATGCACAGCTTGTAATAACAATGTTCGCTTTAGTTGGAGGTGTTGTACAAATAGTATTCTTATACAACTTCATCAGTAGTATTTTCTATGGCAAGAAAGCTGAACAAAATCCATGGAAATCTAATACCTTAGAATGGACTGCTCCAGTAAAGCATATGCATGGTAACTGGCCAGGAGAAATACCTCATGTATACCGTTGGTCTTACGATTATAGTAAACCAGGACATGATGATGATTTTGTGCCACAGAATGTACCAATGAAAGAAGGTGAAGAGGAACTTCATCATTAGAGTAATTCTCAATATAATATTGAAAAGCCTTTCTGATTCAGAAAGGCTTTTTCGTTATATTTGTTATGTATGAACGATAATTTAGATCCAACCAACGACAATTATAGTCCAGAAGAGTTAGACGTAGAAAAAAAGCTTCGTCCGTTAACCTTTAGTGACTTTACTGGTCAGGATCAGGTGCTTGAAAACTTATTGGTATTTGTGCAAGCAGCAAACCTTAGAGATGAAGCTCTAGACCATACCTTGTTTCATGGACCTCCTGGATTAGGAAAAACTACCCTAGCTCATATATTGGCTAATGAATTAGATGTTGGTATCAAAGTAACTTCTGGTCCAGTATTAGACAAACCTGGTGATCTTGCAGGTTTGTTAACTAACCTTGAGGACAGAGATGTTCTATTTATTGATGAGATACATCGATTAAGCCCAATTGTAGAGGAATATTTGTATTCGGCAATGGAGGATTATAAAATAGATATTATGATAGAGTCTGGTCCCAACGCCAGAACTGTTCAAATTAATCTAAATCCATTTACACTTGTAGGGGCAACAACCCGTTCAGGTTTACTTACGGCACCAATGCGTGCCCGATTTGGAATAAGCAGTAGACTTCAATATTATAAGACAGATCTTTTAACAACAATTGTCCAGCGTAGTGCATCAATTTTAAATGTTCCTATTTCCATGGAAGCCGCAATTGAAATCGCAGGTAGAAGTCGAGGAACACCTAGAATAGCTAATGCTTTGCTAAGACGAGTTAGAGATTTTGCTCAAATAAAGGGTAATGGTAATATTGATATTGAAATAGCTAAATTTTCATTAGAGGCTCTTAATGTAGATGCTCATGGATTGGATGAAATGGATAATAAAATTCTATCTACAATTATTGATAAATTTAAAGGTGGCCCAGTAGGTATTACAACATTAGCCACTGCGGTAAGTGAAAGTGCGGAAACGATTGAGGAAGTGTATGAGCCTTTTTTAATACAGCAGGGATTCATTATGAGAACTCCAAGAGGCAGGGAAGTTACTGAACAAGCCTATAAGCATTTAGGTAAAATAAAAGGGCCTCAACAAGGAGGGTTATTTTAATAAGACTTTCTTAATTGAATTTTATCAAGTTGATAAACAATATTACCAAACATACAGAACTGATTAAAACCGAAGCCAAGCGCCTCGGTTTTTTGTCTTGTGGAGTTTCTAAAGCAGAGTTTTTAGAAGACGAAGCTCCTCGACTTGAAGCCTGGTTACAAAAGAATATGCATGGTGAGATGAAATATATGGAAAATCATTTCGATAAGCGTTTAGATCCAACATTATTGGTTGAAGGATCAAAAAGTGTGGTGTCCTTATTGCTTAACTATTATCCTCCAGACATTCAGAATGAAGATTCATATAAGCTCTCCAAATATGCATTTGGTAACGATTACCATTTTGTCATTAAAGAAAAACTAAAAGAATTGTTGTTAATTATACAGCAAGAAATTGGTGAAGTTCATGGTCGTGCCTTTGTAGATTCTGCACCAGTACTGGACAAAGCTTGGGCGGCAAAATCAGGATTAGGTTGGATAGGTAAGAATTCTAATCTATTAACTCAGCAAGTAGGATCTTTCTACTTTATTGCAGAATTGATTATCGATTTGGAATTAGAGTATGATACTCCAGTAACGGATCATTGCGGCACATGTACAGCGTGTATTGATGCTTGTCCAACTGAAGCAATAACTGAACCCTATGTTGTTGATGGCAGCAAATGTATCTCCTACTTTACCATTGAGCTAAAAGAAAATATCCCATCAGAGTTTAAAGGAAAAGTTGATGATTGGATGTTTGGTTGTGATATATGCCAAGATATTTGTCCATGGAATCGATTTAGTAAATCACATAATGAACCCTTGTTTAATCCACATCCTGAACTTTTAGCAATGACAAAGAAAGATTGGGAAGAGATTACAGAAGATACTTTTAAAAAAATCTTTAAAAAGTCTGCTGTGAAACGTACAAAGTTCTCAGGATTAAAACGAAACATTCAATTCCTTAAAGATTAATTTTTGATTATATCATTGCGTATCTTTGATGCTTAATTCTTTTTGAAATATGAGCAAACAGAGTAAACGTATAGAGGCATTAGTTTACCATGCTAAGCCTACACCAGGAAAGATAAAAGTTATTCCCACTAAAAAATATGCATCACAGAGAGATTTATCACTAGCTTATTCACCAGGTGTTGCAGAACCGTGTTTGGAAATTGATAAAGATGTAGAGAATGTATATAAATACACTGCAAAGGGCAACTTGGTTGCGGTGATTTCAAATGGTACAGCAGTTTTAGGTTTAGGAAATATAGGACCTGAAGCATCTAAACCTGTGATGGAAGGAAAAGGGTTACTATTTAAAATCTTTGCTGATATAGATGTGTTTGATATTGAAGTTGATACTGAGAATGTTGACGAATTCATTGAAACTGTAAAGAATATCGCACCAACTTTTGGTGGCATTAATTTAGAAGACATTAAGGCTCCAGAAGCCTTTGAAATTGAGCGTAGACTCAAAGAAGAACTGGATATTCCGGTCATGCACGACGATCAGCATGGAACTGCAATTATCTCAGCAGCCGCTCTGTTGAATGCACTTGAATTAGCGGAAAAAAGAATTGAGGAGGTAAAAATAGTAGTAAGTGGTGCTGGTGCAGCAGCAATTTCTTGTACCAGATTATATCAGGCATTTGATGCTAAAAAGGAAAACATTGTAATGCTTGATAGTAAAGGTGTTATAAGGAATGACAGACCAAACCTAACTACTCAAAAAGCTGAGTTTGCCACAGATAGAAAAATTGACACGCTAGATGAGGCGATGGTAGATGCTGATGTATTTATTGGTTTATCAATGGCAGATATAGTATCACCTCAAATGTTAAAGACAATGGCCAAGAACCCTATTGTTTTTGCTATGGCTAATCCCGATCCAGAGATTAATTACAATTTAGCAATTGACACTAGAGATGATATTATTATGGCAACGGGAAGAAGTGATCATCCTAATCAAGTAAACAATGTGCTTGGTTTTCCATTTATTTTTAGAGGTGCATTAGATGTAAGGGCAACAAAGATAAATGAAGCAATGAAAAAAGCAGCTGTTTTGGCCCTATCAAGATTAGCAAAAGAACCTGTGCCAGAACAGGTAAATCTTGCATATAACGAAACTAGGTTGACTTTTGGACGAGATTATATAATCCCAAAACCATTTGACCCTAGGTTAATTGCAGAAGTACCTCCAGCAGTTGCAAAAGCAGCAATTGAGAGTGGTGTTGCTAAAGAGGAAATTGAAGATTGGGAAAAATATAAGAACTCTCTTCTTGAAAGATTAGGTTCAGATAATAAACTTGTTAGAATGTTATTGGGTAGAGCGAGAACTAATCCAAAGCGAATAGTTTTTGCTGAGGCGGATCAGTTAGACGTTCTTAAGGCTGCACAGATAGTACATGAAGAAGGCGTTGCACAACCTATATTATTGGGGAGAAGAGATACTATAATCAACCTAATGGAGGAAATAGATTTTGATGCAGATGTTCCAATCTTGGATCCAAAATCAGATGAAGAACTTGATCGTAAAAATCGTTATGCCAAGGCCTATTGGGAGAAAAGGCAAAGACAGGGCGTAACACTTTATGCGGCAGAGCAGAAAATGAGAGAAAGAAATTACTATGCCGCAATGATGGTAAATTCAGGTGATGCAGATGGTTTAGTTACTGGATATTCACGAAGTTACCCTAATGTTGTGAAACCAATGTTAGAATTAATTGGTATGGCAGATAGTGCCTCTAGGATAGCAACTACAAATGTAATGATGACACAAAGAGGACCAATGTTCTTGAGTGATACGTCAATAAATATTGAACCAAGTTCAAAAGACCTTGCGCGAATCGCCAGAATGACTTCGAACGTGGTAAAAATGTTTGGTATAGAACCCATAATGGCTATGGTTTCATACTCAAATTTTGGATCTTCTGAAAATCCAAGAGCAAAGAAAGTTAATAAAGCAGTTGATTTTTTACACAAGGCCTATCCAAATATGATTGTTGATGGTGCAGTTCAGACAGATTTTGCTCTTAATTCAGAAATGCTACAAGATATATTTCCGTTTTCTAAACTTGCTGGCAGAAAAGTTAATTCATTAATCTTTCCAAATTTAGATGCTGCAAATATTACATACAAACTTCTTAAAGAATTGAATAAGGTAGAATCCATCGGACCAATTATGATGGGAATGAAAAAACCTGTTCATATACTTCAATTAGGTGCTAGTGTAGATGAAATTGTTAACATGTCTGCTATTGCAGTTATTGATGCTCAAGAACGTGAGAAAAAACAATAAATTAAGGCATTTTATCAGAGCAACTCGCCCTTTGTAATGTAAATAATTTTAGTACATTTGGCTTATTAACCATTGAAATCTAATTCTTTTGTTTTATTCAACTAATTAGCACAATAGTTTGAGGTTAAAATTAAATAGTTTCTTTTGGGTTAATCTAGGTATTTAAAAGGATTTATGATTACACACTTAGAGGGAAGACTTGTTGAAAAAAATCCTACTGACGTTGTCATTGATTGCAATGGCGTAGGGTACTTTATAAATATATCACTCCACACTTTTTCCCAGATTCCAGATAGTGAAAATTTAAGACTATATACTTATCTTCAAGTTAGAGAGGATTCTCATTCACTTTACGGTTTTTCTTCAAAGGCAGAAAGAGAAATATTCAAGTTGCTCATATCTGTTAGTGGTATTGGAGCAAATACTGCAAGAACCATGTTATCTTCTTTAACTCCAGAACAGATTAAAGAAGGCATTGCAAGTGGACATGTTGCACTAATACAAAGTGTAAAAGGAATTGGTGCTAAAACTGCTCAGCGAGTTATTATTGATTTAAAAGATAAAGTGTTAAAAGTATATGGCATAGATGAACTTTCTCTTATACCAAACAATACTAATAAAGATGAAGCGTTATCAGCATTAGAAGTTTTAGGATTTAACAAAAAACAATCTGAGAAAGTGATTGATAAAATTTTGAAAACTGAACCAGATGCCCTTGTGGAGCAAATCATAAAAGAAGCTCTGAAAAACCTATAAAAAATTGAATAAAACTAACTATAATCAACATTTCAATTCAATTCGTTTTTTATACTTATTAGTGTTAATGCTATTTGGTGGGCTTGTTTACGCGCAAGAACCTGAGCAACAACAAGATTCTACAAAGACTACCTTTGCATTTGGTAAGTTGAATATGCCAAATCCCAACAGTATCGTTGCAAAGTACACGTACGACCCTATTTTAGACAGATATATTTACACTGAGAAGATTGGTAATTTCAATACCAATTATCCATTAATCCTTACACCAGAAGAATTTCAAAAATTGGTTCTTCAAGAAAAGCTGAAGGAATATTATAAGCAAATGGCAGATGCTGTTGCAGGTCAGAAAGATGGAACTGAAGAAGGCCAAAAGAATCTACTCCCTGAATTTTATGTTAACTCAGGTCTGTTTGAAACTATTTTTGGAGGTAATACAATCAATGTTGTACCGCAAGGTTCAGTTGAAGTTGATTTGGGTGTTTTATTTTCGAGACAGGATAATCCTGCTTTCTCTCCTAGGAATAGAACCAATTTTACATTCGATTTTGATCAGAGAATCAGTTTAAGCCTGCTCGGTAAAGTTGGTACGAGATTACAGGTTACTGCTAATTATGATACAGAGTCTACATTTGATTTTCAAAACCTTGTCAAATTAGAGTATACGCCTACAGAAGATGATATAATTAGAAAGATTGAAGTAGGTAATGTTAATATGCCTTTGAACAGCTCTTTAATAACCGGAGCACAAAGTTTATTTGGTGTTAAGACAGAATTACAGTTTGGTAAGACCACTGTAACTGCTGTTTTTTCCGAACAGCAATCTCAATCAAGATCAGTTGTAGCTCAGGGAGGTGGTACGGTTGAAGAGTTTGAATTCTTTGCACGAGACTATGATGAGAATAGGCACTTCTTTTTAGCGCATTACTTTAGTGACAATTATGACAAAGCATTATTGCAATATCCTTTTATTGATAATAAAGGGTTACAGATTACAAGAGTAGAAGTATGGGTTACTAATAGAAATAATCAAACTGATAACGTAAGAAATGTTGTTGCTTTTCAAGATTTAGGTGAGTCTCAGGTTGATAATATTGGTTTAAATCCAATACCTGGAGGTTTTATTAATAACCCTTCAGAATTACCAAGAAACGAGAACAATGATTTTGATCCAACAAATATTGGTGGTCCAGGATCATTGTTAAACGATAATGTTAGGGATATAACCGTTGTTGAAACTGGGATTAATATTCCGGTCAATGAAGGTTTTGATTTTGGGAAACTAGAAGCAGCTAGAAAATTACAAGAAGGGCAAGACTATGTTCTAAATACTGAATTAGGTTATATATCTTTGAATCAAAGACTTCTAAATGATGAGGTTTTAGCTGTAGCATTTCAGTATACAATTGGTGGCGAGGTATACCAAGTTGGTGAGTTTGCTAATGATGGTGTCGATGCAACTACCGTTGATACTGGTAGCCCTAATGAAGTGATTAACAATCAAAGTTTAATCTTAAAAATGCTTAAGAGTGCCGTAACAGTTGTTGATCTTCCTATTTGGGACTTAATGATGAAAAATATTTATGACACAGGTGCCTTTCAACTAAGTCAAGAAGATTTTAGATTAAACATATTTTATACTGAAGCATCACCAGTTAATTATATTAGACCAGTAGAGGTCAATGGTATTGAAGTTCCTTTCCCCCCGTTTAATAATAATACACCATTTACTGGAGATGATACTGAAATAAGTGAAACTCCTTTAATACGCTTATTTCATTTAGACAGACTTAATTTTAATAATGACCCTCAGGAACGAGGAGATGGTTTCTTTGATTATGTGCCTGGATTAACAGTTCTTACACAAAATGGAAAAATAATTTTCACCAAATCAGAGCCTTTTGGTAGATATCTTTTCGATGTTCTTGATGACGATGACAATCCAAACAATAATGACACAGATTATGAGCAAGATGTTTATACAAATCCTAATCAGGAGAAATATGTATATGACTTGTTATATAAATCAACTAAAACTGAGGCGTTAGATGATGCCGAGAAGAATAAATTTCAGATTAAAGGTAGATTTAAAAGTAGTGGTGCAGGTGGAGGTATACCTATAGGTGCATTCAACGTACCTCGTGGATCAGTTAGGGTTACAGCAGGAGGGAGATTACTTGTAGAGGGAATCGATTATACAGTAAATTATCAATTAGGACGTGTTGAAATATTAGATGAGGCATTAAAAGCATCTAATACACCAATTAATGTAGACGTAGAAAACAATGCTGTATTTGGTCAACAAACAAGACGATTTACAGGTATAAATGTAGAGCATCAGTTTAATGAAAACTTTGTACTTGGAGCAACTTTGTTGAATTTGAATGAGCGTCCTATTACTCAGAAAGCTAACTATAATGCCGAGCCAATTAACAATACGATATTCGGTATGAATGGTAATTTCTCAACTGAAGTTCCATTTCTTACAAGGCTAGCAAATAAATTGCCGAACATTGATACAGATGTACCTTCTAATCTTTCAGTGAGAGGGGAATTTGCATATCTATTGCCGGGAGCTCCAAAAGGTGCCGATTTTAATGGAGAAGCTACTGCATATATTGATGATTTTGAAGGCACTCAAGGAGCTATTGATCTATTAAGTCCATTATCATGGTTTTTGGCGAGTAGACCAAAAGAACTGCCCGCTAACATTTCAGGAGATGATGATCCTGGAATTGAAAATGGCTTTGGTAGAGCATTATTGAATTGGTATACTATTGATCCAATTTTTTATAGTAGTCAGCGACCAGGAGGAATTACAGATGATGACGTCTCTAATTTATATACGAGACGTGTTTTTATTGAAGAAATTTTTCCTGAAGTAGATATTGTTCAAGGTCAAACATCTGTTATAAATACATTGGATTTATCTTATTATCCATCTGAACGAGGACCTTATAATTTTGATCCTTCAGCAACTAACGATGTTATTAATCCAAATGATAGTTGGGCTGGTATCACAAGACAAATTACATCTACTGACTTTGAACAAGCCAATGTAGAGTATATTGAGTTCTGGGTACAAGATCCATTTTTAGACAATCCATCAAGTCAAGGAGGTAAATTATATTTGAATCTTGGAAATATTTCTGAAGATGTTCTTAAGGATGGTAAAAAACAATATGAAAATGGTTTACCTGAAGATGGTGATGTTTCACTACTTAACCCAACAACTTTTGGTGGAGTTGTTCCGCAGAACCAATCATTAATATATACGTTTGCAACTACTGGTCAAGAACGTACAAACCAAGACGTTGGTTATGATGGTTATGATGATACAGAAGAGGCAATACAATTTGGGGCTCAATTTGGAGAAGATCCAGCTAAAGATAATTACACATATTATTTAAATACTGAAGGTGATATTTTTGAACGTTATAAAAAATATAACGGCCAAGAAGGAAATACACCAGACATCTTTACAGATACAAATAGAGGTTCAACTACCCAGCCTGATGTAGAAGATATCAATAGAGATAACACAATGAATACTATTGATAGTTATTTTGAGTACGAGGTTGATATTAACCCAACAGTTCTTAATACTAATAATCCTCAGATTAATGATTCAAAGGTTAGAACAGTTACATTACCAAACGGACAAGAGAGAACTGTAACGTGGTACCAATTTAGATTACCAATTAACGAACCAACTAATTCAATTGGTGGTATCAGAGATATTCGTTCTGTACGTTTTGCAAGATTATATTTAAGAGAGTTTACTGAAAATACTGTTTTACGTTTTGCAACTTTAGATTTGGTGAGAAGTGATTGGAGACGATACACTCTAGATCTTGATAATGATTCAACAAACAATAGTGCTGATGCAGAATTTAATGTTGCAATTGTTGGTGTACAAGAGAATGATGGTAACTATGTAATTCCTCCAGGAGTAAGACGTGAAGAGCTTAATAATAATAATAACATAATCAGGCAGAATGAGCAATCTTTAGTTTTACAGGCTTGTGAATTAGAACCAGAAGATTCTAAAGGTGTATTTAAAAACATTAATGTAGACATGCGTCAGTATAAAAAGTTACGGATGTTTTTACATGCAGAAGCACAAGAGGGTCAAACTTTACAGGAGGGTGAGTTAGTTGCTTTTATAAGAATGGGGAATGACTTTACTGATAATTTCTATCAAATTGAAGTTCCATTATTGCCAACAGAATTAGCCGAATCAGCATTGACTGATAAGGAAAGAATATGGCCTGAGGTTAATGAGATCAATATGCCATTATCTATTTTACAAGATATAAAGTCTAAAGGTATTTTTGATCAATCCTTAGCCAATGAAGACCCAACATTTTATGATGTGATAGATGGTGTTTTAAATGAAACTTCAGTAGACGAATTTGCACCTCTACCAATAGGACAACAACGCGTTGCCATCAAAGGTAATCCTAACTTTGGAGATATTCGTGTGTTAATGGTTGGGCTGAAAAATTCAGGCAATACAGGAATGAATGCTTGTGGAGAGGTTTGGTTTAATGAACTTAGAATGTCTGATCTAGAGAATGAAGGTGGATGGGCAGCAGTGGTAAGCATGGATTCTAATATTGCCGATTTTGCAGATATAAGTGCCACTGGCAGAAGAAGTACAGTTGGTTTTGGTGGTATCGAGCAAAATCCTAATGAACGAAGCAGAGAAGATGTAAAACAATACGATGTAGTTACTAATGTTCAATTAGGGCAATTGCTACCTAAGGAATGGGGTATACAGCTTCCATTTAATTATGCGCAAAGTGAAGAGATTATTACACCTCAGTTTGATGAATATTATAGAGATATAGAATTAGATACACAATTAAGTAATACCGCGGACAAAGATTCAATTCTTAAGGTAAACGAAAATTATACGAAACGAAAGAGTATAAACTTCATTGGTGTTAGAAAGCAGAAAATGGGTGATGGTAAGAGACATTTTTATGATGTTGAAAATTTAACTTTTAATTATTCATATAACAAAGTAGAGCATCGTGATTTTGAAATAGAGAATTCATTAGATCAAAATATCAGAGCAGGTGTAAATTATAGCTATGCTTTTGAGCCTGCGAAGATTGAACCGTTTAAAAAGAATGACTCATTATTCACTGGTAAATATTGGAAAATTTTAAAGGATTTTAATGTCAATTTGTTACCGAGTAGCATATCGGTTAATACTGATATAAACAGGCAATTCAGTAAACAAAAGTTCAGAGAAGTAGAACTTGGTGGAGACAATATTGGTATTGAAGAATTATTCAGACGCAATTATACTTTTGATTTTCAGTATGCCATAAATTATAATTTAACTGATGCGTTGAGCTTAAACTTTACGGCAGCAAACACGAATATTGTTCGAAATTATTTTATTGATGACAGAATTAATGGGAGGCAGGATCCTGAGCTTAATGTTTGGGATGGATTCTTTGATTTTGGAGATCCAAACATACAAACGCAACAATTACAAGTTAATTACGAAATCCCACTTTATAAAATACCTGTTTTAAGTTTCTTGCGAGCAACATATGCTTATAGTGGCGCATTTCAATGGCAAAAAGGTTCTGATCTTAATGAGGGACTGGTATTAGATGGGCAGACTTATAATTTGGGTCATTCTATTCAAAATTCTAATACGCATAACCTTAATACTACCCTCAATATGGAAACCTTTTATAAAACAATTGGTTTAGTAAGAAAGGGTAACCAACGTGGTGGTAGAAGAAATACGGCTGTTAAAAGACGCACTGCTCCAACTCCAAATGCAACGCGAGACAATAATTCTACAAACACGGCCAAAAATGGTAATACTGGTCAAAAAGCCTATAACACCGTTATTGATATAGTAACAATGGTAAAACGAATTCAATTTGGATATTCTGAAAATAATGGTACGTATTTACCAGGATATTTACCTACACCTGGTTTTATAGGTACTTTAAGACCAACATGGGATTATACATTCGGTAGCCAAAGAGATATTAGAGGAATTGTTGCAGAGAGTGGTTGGTTAACAATATTCCCAGAATTTAATCAACAGTATACGGAGGTTACCAACAAGACCTTAGATTATTCTATGAATCTAGAACCAATGAGAGATCTAAAAATAGATTTAATTGGTAATAGAACATATGCAGAGAATATTAATGAAACTTTTAGAGCCTTGGATCTTAATGGTGATGGTTTAAGTGATCAGTATGAGGACTTAATAACCAATTCCTTCGGAAATTTTAATATATCTACCGCACTTATTAAAACTGCTTTTAGCATAAGTGACGAATTTGAATCTAAAACCTTTGATGATTTTAGAGCAAATAGATTAGTTATTGCAAATAGATTAGCAAGGGAGTTTTATGGTACAAATACTTTCGCAACAGATGCGGAAGGTTATCCTCTAGGTTTTGGTAAAAACAGTCAAAGGGTACTTCTACCTGCGTTTTTATCTGCATATCAAGGTTCAGATCCAGAAAGCATAAGTACTAGTGCGTTTAGAGATGTGCCAATACCAAATTGGACGCTAAAGTATACTGGATTGATGAAAATCCCATGGTTTAAAAAAACATTCAGAAGATTCTCAGTTCAGCATGGTTATAGATCTAGATATACCATAAACCAATTTAGAACCAATTTAGATTTAGACACAGATGAGTTTAATAAAGGTCAGCCTTACGACCAACAGCCAGATAGTGTTTTAGATCAATCAGGAAATTTTAAGAATGGGACTCTGTATAGTAATATTAACCTTGAAGAACAATTTAGTCCACTTATAAGATTAGAGTTTGAAATGAAAAATTCTATAAAGGTTCTAGCTGAGATTAAGAAGGACAGGTTACTGTCACTTAGTTTTGATAATAATTTATTAACTGAGATACAAGGTGAAGAGTATACGCTCGGTTTAGGATATAGAATTAAGGATTTGAGAATTAGATCTAAACTGGCTGGAGCCAAGCAAATTATTAAGAGTGATCTAAATATGCGAGCTGATATATCCGTACGAGATAACAAGACAATTATCAGATATTTAGATTTAGAAAACAATCAGGTAACTGCAGGTCAAACCATTTGGGGTGCCAAGTTTACCGCAGATTATGCATTCAGTAAAAACTTAACAGGTATTTTCTATTTTGATTATACGTTCTCTGATTTTGCTATATCAACATCCTTCCCACAGACTTCTTTAAGATCAGGTATTACCTTACGTTATAATTTTGGTAATTAATTTTGAATTGAAGCAATTAAAAAATTATTTTTGTTTCACTAATTTATTACAACATTAAAGATGAACATACCATCAGAATTAAAATACACCAAAGATCACGAGTGGATTAAAATAGAAGGTGATGTAGCAACAGTAGGAATTACAGATTTTGCACAAGGAGAATTGGGAGATATAGTTTACGTTGAGGTAGACACCCTTGATGAGACTTTAGATGCCGAGGAGGTTTTTGGTACTGTAGAGGCTGTAAAGACAGTTTCTGATTTGTTCTTACCGCTTTCTGGTGAAATAATTGAATTCAATGAAGGATTAGAAGATGAACCTGAAAAAGTGAACTCAGATCCTTATGGAGATGGTTGGATGATTAAACTTAAAATCAGTGACGAATCTCAAATAGAAAGCTTATTATCTGCAGATGCTTATAAGGAACTAATTAGTGCTTAAAAATCTACTTCTAGTAGCATCTATTTTTTATACAATCACATTGATTGCATTAAGCCTTATAAATATTCCAGATTTACCCGATTTAGGCTCTTCTTTTGATGATAAGATATTACATTTTGTCGCATATTTCGTCTTAGATATTTTTTGGATTACCTATGTTAAACTGCTAAATGAGAGAAATATATATAGAATCGTATTAATTGCTACCATTATCCTCGGAGCAGTTTTGGAAGGGTTACAATTTGTTTTAAATCCTAACAGGTCGTTTGATTTATTAGACATGTTATCAAATGCATTAGGAGCTTTCATTGGTACACTAATTGCAATCAGATTCACGCTGTTAAAGTTAAAATAAATGAAAGCCTTGTTTTTTTTACTTTTTATTAATTAAATTAGCGATGTTATAAAACCCAGTATTATGGAACCTAAAAAGAATCCCAAATCTGATGTAAGCCGTAATAGCTCAATTTATTTTGCAGTTGGTCTTGCCCTAATGCTAGCAATCACTTACATGTCTATTAATTATAAGACGTATGATAAAAGTGATATAGCGTTAGATTCATTAAATCTTGATGATGAATTAGAAGAGGAAGTGCCAATTACAGAACAAATTGTTACGCCTCCACCCCCACCTCCACCCCCACCAGCGGCACCAGAAGTGATTGAGGTTGTTGAAGATGAAGAAGAAGTAGAGGAAACTGTAATTGAATCTACAGAAACTGAAATGGAAGCTGAGATAGTTGAAGTTGAGGAAATTGAGGTAGAAGAAGTAGAAGAAGATATTGAGGTTCCATTTTCTGTAATTGAAAATGTACCTGTTTTCCCTGGATGTGAAAAGAAAAAGGGAAATGTAGCTAAAAAGAAGTGCATGTCAGAGAAGGTTGCAAAGTTTGTAAACAAAAAATTTAATACTGAGTTAGCCAGCGATCTAGGATTACCTGCTGGTAGAAAACGAATCTTTGTTTCATTTAAAATTGATAAGGCTGGTAATATTGTTGGTGTAGGAGCTCGTGGTCCTCACCCAGGTTTAGAAAGAGAAGCTAAGCGCGTAATTAGTTTACTTCCAAAAATGAAGCCAGGTAAACAAAGAGGGAAAGCAGTAATTGTGCCTTATTCTTTACCAATTGTATTCCAAGTACAAGACTAGAAATTAAATACAAATTCATATAAAAATCCCGTTCAAAATTAATTGGACGGGATTTTCCTTTTGGTATGCTTATTGTGACTTTTTCAAAATATTAATATTTTAAATAAATATATTATGAAAAACTCCAAAAGAGGTTTCAGTAATGCTGGTCAGAGCATTGCTGAATCAAAGAAGCCACGTAAGCATGATGCAAATTTACAAAAAAACACAACCATTTATTTTCAAATAGGTTTGATACTTTGCTTGCTTGGTACTTATGCGCTTTTTGAAATGCAATTTCAAAATAAGACGTTTGCCCTTTCAAAAGAAAAACCAGAAGATCAGATTGTTTCATTAGATTATGTTAAACCTTTTGAAGTTGAAGTTATCGAGCCACAAAGGTCAAAATCGCTCCCTAGTAAAATATTAAAAGATATATATAAGGTTGTTGAAGACGATACTCCAAAAATTGAAAATATTGTAAATACTCCGGATACTACGCAATCAACTCCAATACTATCATCGATTTCAGAAATTCCTGAGATTGAAAATGATATAGAAAAAGGAGAACTCTTGGTAGAATGGGTTAATATTGAAAAAGTACCTGTTTATCCAGGTTGTGAAAAATACGATTCAAATGATAAGAGAAAAAAATGTATGTCTGCTAAAATATCAAAACTTATAAATAGAACATTTAATCTAGATGTAGGTTCTGAGTATGGTATATCAGGTAGACAAAGAATATATACTCAATTTACAATTGATAAAGAAGGTAATATTAAAGATATTAGAGTTAGAGGGCCTCATAATGTATTAGAAAAAGAAGCTAAAAGAGTTATCAAAAAAATTCCTAAAATGGAGCCAGGAAAGCAACGTAATGTTCCTGTGGGTGTAAGGTATACACTTCCAATTGTATATGATGCAAGAGATTAATTAAATATAATTTTCATAAGAAACCGTTATTTAAACAATAACGGTTTTTTGTTTTAGGTGATACTAAAAAATAAGTATCTTTCGTACAATTAACTAATCTTAATTTATGAAGCGTTTTTTGCTTTTTGTTTCAATCTTTCTTTCAATGTTTTGTAATGGTCAGAACATTTCAACTTATGAAAAACCTCCTGTATTTAAAGAATGTGATTCAATTGCTGTAAATCAATTAAAATCATGCTTCAACTATACATTGAATAAATTCATTTTTGAGAATTATAAGGTTCCTTCAATTTTAGATGAAGAATCTTTTAAAGGCGATGTGAAAGTATTATTTGAGGTTAACAAGGATGGTGACTTTAAAGTAATATATATAGATGCTATATATGACGAATTGAAACAAGAAGGACATCGTGTTTTTAAATCACTTCCAAAAATACAACCGGCTACATATAATGGAAAGCCAACCTTTATACAATATAGTATCGATATTGCAATACCATTAAAACAGCCAGTTATGGGCGGTATTGATGAGGGTGATAATACGTTAAAAGCACAAGACAGTTTAAACGCTTCATTGTCTAATGAGTATGATAAGATAAATGCTGAAGTTAGAACCTATGAAAAACTTGAGTATGCAAGTCAATTAAATGTTCCATTTACACATGCTTATTACGCAAGATTTGATGATGAGATGAATGCCATAGGGACTAATAGTCATACGGCTGCTAAACCATTTCTTTACGCAGATGTTGCCAAATATTATGATATAAAGGCAGAAAAAGAAAGTTTAGTAAAGAAGACTGACTCTTGGCTTGGTAGAAAATTGTATAACGAACATTTGGTTCAAGTCCAAGGTAAGGATTATTGGTTCACGGTAGACCCTATATTAGATTTGCAGGTAGGTAAGGATACTGAAGCCAACTTTAGCTCTACTTGGAATAATACAAGGGGTATTTTTATTCAAGCAGGATTGGGAAAACGCTTCAATTTAACAACATCATTTTATGAGAGTCAAGGAAGGTTTGCAGATTACTTTAACCAATATGCGGAGAGTCTAAAAGCCTTTGGACCAGATCCGGCAATTATTCCGGGGCGAGGTATTGCAAAACGATTTAAGTCAGATTCTTATGATTATCCTGTGGCTGAAGCTTATTTATCATATACTCCGGTAGATTTTTTAAATATACAGTTTGGTCACGGCAAAAATTTTATTGGCGACGGATATAGGTCATTGTTTCAGAGTGATGTATCAAGTCCTTACCCATTTTTAAAATTGAATGTTAATTTTTGGAAAATTAAGTACACAAGTACTTGGATGTGGTTAAAGGATGTACGCCCAGAGGTTACAGTAGACGGTGCTTTTTTCACAAAATACATGGCTAACCATTTCTTAAGTTGGAATGTTTCCAAACGACTTAATATTGGACTGTTTGAATCTGTAATGTGGGCTGATACTAATAATAGAGGATTTGATATTAATTATTTGAATCCTATTATATTTTTCAGGGCTATAGAATTTCAGACTGGGCAAGATGCAGGTAATGCAATTTTAGGTCTAAGTGGAAAATACAAATGGAATAACAAAGTAAATATATATGGTCAGTTTATTCTAGACGAATTTTCATTAAGTGATGTAAAAGCTGGTGAAAAAAGTTGGAAGAATAAGTTTGGTTTCCAACTGGGTGCTAAGTACTTTAATGCCTTTAAAATTGATAATCTATTACTTCAATTAGAGTACAACCAAGTAAGACCTTATACCTACTCCCATAATTCTATTATTTTAAATTATGCTCATTTTAATCAGCCAATGGCGCACCTTTGGGGTTCTAATTTCAGAGAATTAGTGTTAATTGGTCGTTACAATTACAAAAGATGGTTTGCCGATGCTAAGTTCATAATTGGTCAACGTGGTTATGATTTTAATACAACTGATGACAGTTTTAATTATGGAGGTAATATTTATGCAGATGAGGATAATCGAGTCAGTGATACAGGTATAAAAATCGGGCAAGGTAACAAAACAAAGAGTTTTATGACTGAAATACAGGCTGGTTATCTCATTAACCCAGAGACCAATTTAAAATTATTTACCAATATTATTTACAGAGATTTTAACCCAGAAGCAATTACTGCATCAACTATGGATTCTAATACTTTTTGGTTTAGTATAGGAATTCGTACAGATTTGTTTAATTGGTATAACGACTTCTAAGAATCGATTATATAAGGGGTTAATCTTATTCGTGCGCTATGTAAAGCCTGTAGCACAACCTGATTTATTATAGTCTACTGTTATATACGAATCATTTTCTTCGCTTATCCCAAAATCAATAGTATTTTGAACTCTATCTATTAGTGATTCAAGAATATTTAAAAACTTTTTAATTCTGTCAAATTAGATACTTGTCCGTGCTCAGGAATTATTTTTGCGTCTTCATTAATTAAAACCATGGCGCGTTTAACAGTCTTGAATTATCCATTAATGCTACTACCAGATTTTAAATCAATACATAGATAACTATCATTAAAATAGGTAACACCATTATGAAGAATATTACTTTGAGTAAAATATAAAATAGAATCACCGTCCATATGTGCGTTAGAAATATGAAATACAGCTACATCCTCATCATTAGCAGTAATATTCAGCTTATCGTTAAAAGTCATTATAGGAATTGTTTACTTACTTTTATAGGTTCCGTCTTTTTGTATACGCTTTAATCGTTTTTTTACATTTTCGTGTGCGATCATGGTTGCACCAGCTTTTGCCATATTTTCATTTTCACCAGCATAGTCCAA